>Ga0247609_10003170_pt1 | contig 16801 bp, 13 predicted proteins | sample 172DNAGHGlowgp2_FD_193487 | JGI IMG/M metagenome (GOLD analysis project Ga0247609, IMG submission 193487) | Sheep rumen microbial communities from Palmerston North, Manawatu-Wanganui, New Zealand - 1728 DNA GHGlow gp2 | ecosystem: Host-associated > Mammals > Digestive system > Stomach > Rumen ...
TTAATCCGGGATGCATGATATCTGCAATCATGCCAAGGTAAACTTTCTTTGCCATTGATATGGAATTTTTATGTGATTATTCTATTTTGATATTATCTTCTGCAAATTTCAAATCCTGAGTGTCATCAATCTCGTACCACTGCAAACCCTCCACTTTAAGAACGTTCAGAGGAGTGATACGTTGTGACACATCCAACAACTGGAACTCGTAGCCCAACTTGGGTTTCTCATCTACAATCATCTCGTACTCTGCACATAGAATCTTGTAGAAGTCATGGGAAATCTTATGGATACCCACCAGTTCGCCTGATGGAGTAATCTCATTTTTATTGACTGAACAGTTTATCAACTCGCACTTCTCGTTCATCTGCACGTAATACTGATCCTGAAACTTCGTCACAGGCGTAATCAGCATGGCAGAATCAAACGGACACTCCAAAAGCGAAGTGATGGCCAACTTTTCAAATACCAAGTCTGATTCTAGAAGAATAAAACTATCCTCCCCTATTGCCTCACGGCAGTTCCACAGGGTGTACATACTATTGGTCTCTGCAAAACGAGGACTGAACACGCATTGAACTTGAGGGTATTGTTTCATCAAAGCCTCATAGTGCTCTTTATGATAACCTGTACCAATAATTATCTTCTCTATTCCGCAGGCAATAAGTGTTTCAATGCTGCGGATGACCATAGGTTTATCCTTGTACGGGATAAAGCCTTTGGGGATTAAATCTGTGTAATGGCCAAATCGGGTTCCCATGCCGGCGGCCATAATTACTGCTGTTTTTATCATTATTCGCCAAACATTTTCTGAACACAAATCTCAGTTGCATGACCACCATAGTTAGTGATGCGTTCCTTAATCATTTCCTTGGTCTTTTTGCACTCTTCATCATAGTCCATGCTCTTAATCTGAGCTATCACTTCTTGTTCTGTACGCTTCACGCCACTGGGCATATCCTTTTCCATGTCAAGATAGAGACCACGTACACGACAGTATTCTTCATAATCGTATGCGAAGCAAATGATAGGACGCTCCAGAATAGAGAAGTCTGCAATACATGAAGAATAGTCAGAAATTAGAACGTCTGCCACCTTGAACAAGTCGTTAATCTGTGGATATGATGTAAAATCACGGATAAAGTCATTAAACTCAATACCTAAAAGCTTTGTGGTATAAGCATGGGTTCTCAACATCATTACATAATCATCCTGCAACTCCTTCTGCCAGTATTCCACATTGATTGGCGGCTTGATAGCGTAAGTCTTTCCATTATCCGTACTGTCACGCCAAGTAGGCGCATACATCAGAATTTTCTTATCCAACGGCAAACCAAGTTTCTTCTTCAGTTCAAGGATTTCTTCCTTACTGGTTTGATAGAGAGCATCATTACGAGGAAGGCCTGTAGGAATCATCGCCTCTTCGCGTGCTAGGAAATCACGCATAAGAATTTCCTTATGGTACTCACTCTCATAGCACATATAGTCAACTGCTGTGAAGTCAAAGTCCTTTCTGCCTGGTACAGCATTACCACAATGGTTGATAGAGCAACCATGCCAAGTATTCAGGTATAGCTGTTTCTTTTTCTTGTAATGAAGATGCCGTTCAATGTTCACGCAAGTCACCCAGTACTTCGCCTTCATCGAAATGATGAAATACTTGGGAGTATCTGCCTTTATTTTGATTGCTGGCCCTGGCAGTTCTACATGCTCAGGATCTTCCAATGCCCAAACGTATTTATAATCCTTATAGGCGGGATTTGCTATCATATACTCATAGATAGTCTTTGGGCTGTCATTATACTTCCTGCTATGGGCGCTAAACAGGATCATTTTCTTATCAATGGGCACAAAGAATCCTATCACTCGCATTCCGAAACTTACCGTAGTTTGGAAAAAGCGATAAAAGGCATCATTGTGCTTGAGCTGGTAGTCTAACCACGCTCTGAAACCATGCATCTTCTGTTCTTCCATTATTGTAATATATTTTTGATAGAATTAATAACTAAAGAAAGATTCGCCTCTCTCGTCAAATGCTTCAGTGCATATTCACGACTGTTCTTACCCATATTTTCCCGGGCTTCAGAGGTCAACTCAGCGAAGTATTTGAATCCATAGACAAGAGCATCTTTATTATCTGGAACTACTGTCTTACCACATTCTTCTCCTTCAAGTATCCGTTTTGTTGAACTATCCTGATCAACACTTGCAAGAACCGGCCTTCCAGAAAGAAGATAGGATGTCAGTTTAGAAGGGAGACATAGATTTCCATTCCCAGTTGGTAATGCCAATATCAATACGCTTGCAGCCGCCTGCACTTCAGGTATCTCACTACGGGATACAAATCCGAACGTAACATTTGTTAAACCTAAATCCTTCACCAATTGCTGACAAGTTTCTTTTTGATTGCCCCCTCCATAGATTCGTAACTCCGAGTTTGAGATGTTGGCTTCTGCAAAAGCTTTTATCATTAAGTCTACATTAGCATGAACATTGATACTTCCTACATACTCAAAGATAAGTTTGTTATTATCTTTCTTCTCAGGTAGTTTTTGGAAATCATCATCATTCTGCCAATTGTTTACTACCAGATACTTATCCCTATCTATTTTACGAGTGCTGGAAAGATAATCTGCCATCTCATCAGAAATAGTTCGAACACGATACGCATGCTTCTGGTAATACCTGTCTATTGGTTTTAGAACTGCCGCAATGGTTTTTTTTACAATCCCGGGATAATTGGCTTTCGTCAGCATGCATTCGGGATAGATGTCCTGGATAGGAACAATATATGGAATATCATACTTGACACAGGTCTTTGCAACGATGTTTAATCCAAAGAGCTGCCACCCATCGTTATAAATGAAATCTATCTCGTTTTTATGCTCTTTTATGTATCCCGCAGATTTCCTACCAAAATCTACGGTCTCTTTAAAACGGCCCTTCAATTCTGATTCAGGATGGGTGTAAGAGTTAATGAGAATTGTTTTGAAGCTCCTATCCTCAACATCAGCAGAATCAAAGGTCGCCCCAATAGGTCGCGTCGGGTATGGTCGTAACACGGTAACATCATAGCTTTTCGCCAACTCGTGTGCCAAGTCGTAGTTGAGAAAAGCAGATGTAACTTGTTCGGGAGGAAAAACTGCAGATATAATAAGAATTCTTTTTCGCATCAAATCGTCCACATCATTATTTAACATCGGCTAGCGTCACGGAATTGATTTCTTCTTTCATCTCATCAATAACTTTCAACAGGTATTGGCCATACTGGTTTTTTAGCATTGGCTTTGCCAACTCTCGCATTTTTTCCTCGGAGATCCAGCCATTACGGTATGCGATACCTTCCAGGCAGGCGACCTTCAACCCTTGTCGTTTTTCAATGACCTCCACAAAGGTTGATGCTTCGGCAAGGCTATCATGTGTTCCCGTATCAAGCCACGCGAAGCCACGACCAAAGATCTGTACTTTCAGCTCTCCATCCTTTAAAAACTCTTGATTCACGGTAGTTATCTCGAGTTCTCCTCTCGCGCTGGGTTTAATGTGTTTGGCTACGTCAACCACCTTGTTAGGATAGAAATACAGCCCCACCACAGCATAATTACTTTTCGGCTCTTGGGGCTTTTCTTCTATGGAAAGGCAATTGCCTTCTTTGTCAAACTCGGCCACTCCATAACGCTCAGGATCAGAGACCCAATATCCGAATATGGTTGCTTTCTTGTTTTCCATAGCATCTATTACTGCATTTCTTAACATCGGGGTAAAACCGGAACCATAGAGAATATTATCCCCTAGTACAAGGCAAACAGAATCATTGCCAATAAACTTCTCGCCAATGATAAAGGCTTGAGCCAAGCCGTCCGGGCTCGGTTGCTCTGCATACTCAAAATGCACGCCATAGTCGGAGCCGTCGCCGAGCAATCGTTTGAATCCTGGCACATCGAAAGGTGTGGAGATAATGAGTATATCCCTTATCCCCGCCAGCATTAATGCACTGATGGGATAATAAACCATGGGTTTATCATAAATCGGGAGCAACTGCTTGCTAACTCCCTTTGTTATAGGGTAAAGTCGAGTGCCGCTACCGCCTGCTAAAACTATTCCTTTCATCGTAAAATAATTAAAGACTACCTTTTATTTGTTTCTTGCAGAAATAATTATCCTGGAAATCCTTTCTACGTCTTCTAAAGGCAAGTCCGCATAAAGAGGAATAGTAAGGACTCTTTTACTAATATGAAGAGCAACCGGTGTTTTATTTACATCATATACGCCATGATATGCATCAAAAGCACTTGTCAATGGATAAAAATATTTTCTGGCATGTATATTATTCTCTGCCAACTTTTCAAATATCTCATTGCGCGTGGCACCAAATAAACTCTCATCAATAACTATTGGGAAATATGCATAATTGGGCGTAACGTTCTCCTGTATTGGAGGTAGCTGAAGGCCTTCAATATCAGAAAGATTATCCCTATAGCACTCTACAACTCTTTTTCGTTTTGCAATCTCCTCATCTACGTGGCGCAAAGTACAAAGTCCCATTGCCGCAACGAATTCATTCATCTTAGCATTTGAGCCAATTCCATCTATAGTCTCAGCGTCCTTTATTCCAAAGTCGCGCAATTTATACAATTCCCGCCCCAATTCCTCATTGTGATAACAGATTGCGCCTCCTTCAATGGTGTGATAAACCTTTGTTGCATGAAAACTAAACATTGATGCATCGCCAAAATCGCCAATCCCTTTTCCTTTATAACGCACGCCAAAGACATGGGCTGCATCATAAATCACCTTGAGACCATATTTTTGGGCAATACGATCTATTTCCTCAACATTACATACATGACCATATACATGAACAGGAACGATGGCTGTTGTTTTGTCAGTAATAAGCGCCTCAATCTTTGTGACGTCCATAGTATAGTCTATGGGATTAATATCACAAAAAACCGGAGTCAGGCCATTACGTACAATAGCATGAGTGGTAGAGGCAAAGGTAAAAGGAGTAGTAATGACTTCACCACTAAGATTCATTGCCTGGAGACACAATTCCAAAGCATTATGACCATTCGTAAACAGAGAAATATTATCAACTGACAGGTATTCCTTTAACTGCGATTCCAGCAAATTATGCTTAGGCCCCATGTTCGTTAGCCAATGACTTTCCCAGATATCCTTTATTTCTTCTATATACTCCTCATATTGGGGCATAGAAGTTTGGGTAACTAAAATCTTTTTTGCCATAACTTATACTATTTATCTTTAATCTTTTCAAATATATTGAGATAGTCGCCGACAACTTTATCCGGTGAGTAGTCGTGATAGACTGAATCTCTACACTTCCTTATTATCGTGGAGTCCTTTCTTGAGAAAGAGCAAACAGCATTCTCTAAAGCCTTTATGTCAAAAGGAGGAACCAACTTAACAATAGCAGAATCATTGATACCAATGAAAGAAAGGCCACTCAAATCAAAGCCTGTAATTGGTGTACCGCAACCCAGGGCGTTTATGCACGCATTTGGAATTGTATCCGATAAGGTAGTGCTCACAAATACATCCGCCAAACTGAATAGCTCTGCTAAACGATTCATCGATGACACATAGGGGATTTTGATCATATGAGCCGGGGCATCATATTCATCGGTATCGTACCCCACATATACGAAAGAATACCCTTCTTTATTACCCATCTGCCGACACAAATCCAGGAAATATTTTCCTCCTTTTCTTGGAGAGCTAAGAACAGCAACTGTCAGGACTACAATATTATCTTTAGGAATGAATAATTCTTTTTTTAACTCTGTAGCATCTTGCGGATAAAAAAACTTATCCAAATCAATAGGCTCATTTACTATTCGGATGTCTTTATCTCTCAACAACTTTGATTGTTGAGCTCTTGAAACGACCCATGGGACACCCGTAAAGACAATATTTTTGAAAGAATCATATACCAGATTCTTTTTTTTGAAGAAAAACTTAGATCTATCAAAAAACAGACTGGTCGGATACTCTTTTTTTAGTTTACAATCATAACACTCTTCTTTGTACTTTTCACAGTCATATGAAAAAACACACTTCCCCATATAAGCATACTCATCCATCATGGAGTAAACTGTAGGGATATCTGCTTTAGCCAAATAAGAGAGTAGTTTAAACTCATCCAAATAATAGCCATGGATGTTTAACATCTGTACGATATCAGGGGTCTCTTTTTTAATAATTGATATCAGACGATTGGTAGGTCTATTCAAAAAAAAGCCCTGATAACCCAAGAATCTATAAAACAACGCAGACAGATAGCTCTCAATGATGTTCGCCAGCTTATAATATCCTTTTTGGTTAATTGTTTCTTTTCTTGAGCCATAGCATACAATTGCCTTATGTCCATTCTTCTCATAACCCTGTTTCAAGATTGAGACGATCTGACCTGTGCTACCATATTGTGCGCAAATGTTAACTATCAGAATCTTCATATGAAAAGTTAATGCGATAAAACATAATTGAACGCCGCCATTGCTCCTTTTGCACGATGATGAACTGTCGCATTATTGTCATAATAATCTTTCGCCCTACGTCCCATTGCTACGTATTTTGATGGATTATTGGAAGCATCAAGTAAAATCTCGAGCAAATCTTCATCATTTTCATACATAAATCCATTGACGCCATCTGTGATATGATAAATCTCCCCACCGGTAATTGCGTCTCTTCTTGTTGCATACGGCACACCATATCCCATACTTTTGGGGACAGACAAGCCAGCTTGATTCGGAGAAACGGAGATTAAGGCTTGTGAATAATATCCCATAAGAATATTCTCGTCATAAATCGCTCCTTTGAAACTAACAATATTGTCGAGATGATGGTCTGTAACGAATTCTTCCAACACGTTCCTTTCTGGTCCATCGCCCACAACTATTAAAGGGAGTGGATTGTCTGTCTTGTCTAAAAGGCACATATATGTTTCCAGGAGCTTTTCGACGCCTTTCCCTTTATATAATGTTCCAACAAACAGAATACTATTCTTTCTCTCAGGTATAATAGTCAAAGGATTTACCTGGGTTGTATTGATAGCGACAAAAACTTTGTTCAGATTAATCTTGCCATGCCAAAAATCCTTAGCCTTGTCCATATAGAAAATATTAGCATCGCACGCGTCCAACACTTTTTTAAAGACCCAATCTAAAATGTTATGTTTACGTTCCGTCCTATATGGATGGACATATGACACTCTGAAACCAATACTCCAACTGACTATTTTATACTTATGAGGGAGAAAAGGCAATATACAATAACTCGGGAAATGGAGATTCGGTGGTATGCAAACCACATCATACTGTTTGGCCAACATCTTTACACCCTTTACAAAAGTGAATGGACCTAATGTGCTACTGTCGAGTTTAACCTTTTTAAAACGGCATTCTTTCGCAGCCTTATCCTTTGTAAAATAAGCCAATGTCAAGTCATAATAATCGGAAATAATGTTGTAACACTCAACATCGTACGCCGATATTTCTGTCTGGAAAATTAAAACACTCTTTTTTTGTGTTGTTTGATTATCTGCCATGTTCTTTGTTCTAAAAACATTAAATATTAATGAATTCATTCAAGACATACGACTTGGTATACTCGACTGGAACATTAATCGTCAAATCATTCCATACACCAGATTTACTGTCTTTAATGATTCTGCCAATTTCATTTTTTATAGAGCAATAGTCAGAAACGTCTGCAAAGTATTGAATGTAGCCTTTTTCATAAAGATCATGTAATATCCCTACGCGAGGGCTTATTGCAAATACTCTTTTCCCTTTCATCATAAAGTCGGAAACTTTAGTCGGCAAGAAAACTCCCTCTTCCCAAGGGGCTTCAATAATGACGGCCACATCGTAATCCTTTAATATTTCCAGACTATCCAAATATGATACGGGGTCTCGTAGTTCCACTACGCTATCAAGCGTCGTATCCTTTAATAATTCACGGTCTGCTTCATTTATTCGCCCCATGAATGAAAGACGAATCTCATCGCATTGAATAGCGCCCTGTGTTATTAATTCCTTTACCGCAAGTAAAAAATTATGAGCACTCCTCTCCCCTGTGCAATCCCCTGAATGAATAAAGCAAAGTTTGTCACTTTTAGCCCTTACTTTCATTTGAGGTTCCTCCATCATTACATGGGGGATTACCTTAATTCTATCGTCCGCCACCTTAATATATTTGTTCATGTAAAGCGCGAGGCGTTTGTTTGGATAAATAAACACATCCGCGTTTTGCATTATTCTTATTGTCTTGGCATATTTACTTGCTATAGTTTCATCGTTTCCTTTTCCATAGGGTTTGGGGTACATCTCGGTAGGGTAAGGATCGTTCCACGTGCAAACCCATTTTACATGATATTTTCTTTTCACATAATTACCAATCAAGTGAGAAGGTTGAGCCCTTGTCAATATGTAATCATATGAATTATGCTTCATAAGTTTCTTGACAGCCGGCAAAGCCTTTACGGCCCAATGATCTCCTTTATTAACTGTCCCGAATGTTATCAATGCAAGAAGATGTTGCCATATGGTCCTTATATTAATCCTGTTATCAACTTCTATCATTTCTAATGACTCAAGTTGAATACCGTACTCCTGTAATGAATCGGAGGGATAGTTCTGCCACTTGCTTTTTTTCGTAACCAAATCTATCTTAAACTGCCTACTTCCTGATAAAACAGAAAGAAGCCTGGCATTGACAATACATTCCGCACCTCTAACAGGGAAACATGAGGTAGTAACAAACAAAACTCTTTTCATGCTTTTGCAATTGATACTTTATTATGATTTGTATATTGAAATCCGAAAACCATCGCGGGTAACCCTATGAACAAAAGAGAATTCTGATAGCCCCAGAAAAAGAACAGCCATATTAAGCCGACATAACACCACGGACTAAACTTGATGCCCATCAAAAGCTTAAACAAAAGAAGGATAAAGAAAAACAGACCAATAATCCCAAATTTCAAGAATATAACATTCATGCTTTCGTGTAATCTGTAAAACTTGTCCGAGTCATACTGATCTAAAGAAAAGCCACTTTCACTTCTATCCCAGAAATAGCCATTACTATGTATTGATCCGCCATAACCTCTTCCAGTTAGCGCAAAATAAGGCTGTTCAATATATTGCTCGGCGACATTAATGAATTCGAGAAATCTAAATTGTGATGATGAATCCATATCATCCAGATCACCACTGTCTGCCGCAGCAAACATCGATACGAACTCTAATAGTTTTGTATTTTTTGTCTCTGAAATAAAGGAGTCAACCTTCGGAACCAGCCTGATTATAAAGAAACCGAGTATAACCAGTATAGTGCCGTAGAGAACGAAATTACGTTTAATACTATTGGCGGCCAGATAATACAAACCGACAATAATTGTTGTAATAAAGACAATCCAGGATTTTCCATTCATGCAACTGTCAAAAAACAATTGAAAAATGACAGTGGACGCGAAAGCCACTATTACAACTATCTTATCCTTTATTTTTGGCAATTGCCCTAGAAATAAAAGAATGCAAGAGAAATAAAAGCTTGGTAATGGCACCATCAATACCTTATCTCTGACTGGGACAAAGTCGGCGAAAATATTAAGTGCTACTGTCACCCACGCTATAATGATATATGAGAGAAAGATATGAAAAACCAAAGACAAATATTTGTGTGCAAATAATGGGTCTTCCTCAAAATAATAAATGAATACTATTATCATCAAAGCGGGTATAACACACTGATTAATATCAGATATTATTGCTCGATACTGAAAGCCATTGATTACTATTGTAGCGAGCCCCATGAGTATTCCCGCGTACACTGTATATTGTGCAAACTTTGAGAGAGTATTAGGTACATTAAGTGTTTTCTTCCTCTTCGAATATAAGTTTATGAACAATACAAAAAAACTCAAGAGCATTAAATAACCATGTACAAAGGGGAGAACCTCAATACAATAGATCGTATCCAAGTTACGGGCTGTACCAAAAAAAACCGGGTTAGAATAGCAAGTTGCATAAAACAGGCACATATAAAATAACGCTGTTTTATTCTTCCCGCTTAACAAATAATAATAAACAAGGATGTTTTCTATAACAGCGATAAATATAGCACAAGCAGTTGAGTAAAGACTCAATAAATGGATAAGAATAAGCAACGACAATCCTAACAACAAGAGATAATTTATAGTTATTACATTATCTGACTTGTTATATGATAGGCTATTGGAGGCAGTCATATTAACAATATAGAAATTTTGTGATATTATCTATCTATCTCAACTATTGCACAGACAGATTATTTTTTTACCTTATTAATAATCCCGTTCAAAATATTGACAGAAAAGCTTAAACCGCTTTTTATAAAAGTGCCCAAAGAAACATTATATAGTTTAAGAACATAAGATGGCCATTTCCAGAAGTTATATGCCAAAGAAACTATAATTGGAGCAATGATCAAAGCCCAAATACCTAAGGATGTAACTTTGGTCAGTATATATGATAATACTACCGCGGCTACAGAAGAAATAATGAATGCTTTTGTATAGGGCAATGTATTGAAAGTTGATATCAATGATGCTGAATACTGATATATTTGATTAATCAATGCTAAAAGGAAAACCGCGAACAACAGGCTGGCGTCCAACGTAATTGTGGGTTTGAGCCATTTAATAATTGGCAGCATCAAGACTACTATTCCCGTTAAAGCGATAAATGAAAATAAAAACAGAACCATCGTCCCCGAGAAAAGACGTTGGCTTCCTTCCAAATCTTGTTTTGCCGCTTTCTCTTGTAATTTGGGCAAGGCTGATGAGAATGGGATGCCCGCCACTGATGCCGCAATCGCAGACAACTGAACTGAAAGGCCGTAAGAGCCGGTCGTTGCCAAACCTAAAACGGAAGAACAAATAAGCGTATTTGCCTGTGTATTCAAAAAACTGGATAGAGTGACAAGACCATCTTTTGAAGCATTATACCAAATGATTCCAAAGGTTCTTTTCACCTCGGACCACGGGGTCTTAACAGCTACCTTTTTCAAGCTGTCTTTTATATTTTCATAATGATCAAAATAGATTTTGGAACTGATTCGCAATACCAGGCCACTCACAAAATATCCTATCGACACGCCCAGAATACCCAGCCCGGCATAGAGGAGCGCAATCGAAACGATTATCTGAGTCAACTTAGTTATAATAGCGGCCTTGTTGTTTTCAGCGATGGCGCCAACCCCTAATAAGAATGAAGTATAATAGCAATACCTCATATTAATGGCAACGCCTGCTGAATAAATAAGCCAAGCAATCAGTGATGAAGAATCGAGCGAATGAATATACAATGAGCCTGCAGTGACGAGCAGTAATAGAGCCACTCCAGATATGACGGTATATATTACTTTACAGGTCTGTAAGACCAGCTTAAAATATTCAAAATTGGTTTCCTGATTATCACTGATTGACCCTATTGTATCTTTTTGTAAAGAATCTACCCCGCACCATGCATACGCAATATTTCTGGCAATCGTGGCGGCAAATCCGAAATCCAGCAATACGACAAACTGGCTAACGCTTCCAAAGACATACCAAATGCCCAGTTCATCGTCCGAAAGGAGCTTCAGGACAACAGGTAAAAGAATGATATTAGCAGCAACTTTGAAGAAACTGCCAATATAAGCCCACCCAATGTCTTTTTTCCCAATCTTTATTTGGCTCATAATTGAGTTTTTATAGCCTTATTCAACTGTTCTAATACATAATTGTCAGAATGTCGTTCACGGAATCGGCAATAATCTTTCTTTGATTGGGAAGGCAGACCCTTTTTAAGCATTGCCCACAAATCCTTTACATTATCGATAATGAAAACACTACCAGGATATATAGAAGCAAAGTATCTCCCGCAAAGTGTGTCATTACTAATAACCGACAGGCCATTCGAGAGTGAGTCATCAATAATCCCGCTGTATCTAAATTTATAATCCAGTGGATATGTTACTAAACTCACTTTAGATTTTTTATATAATTCTTCATACCTTGCCCGTTCTACGAAGCCAGTGAAAACATCCATATTACGCCCTTTATACTCAATACCCCGAGAACGCAACAGGAGTCTACAAGGTAAATCATCCGACATATCTAAATCTACCAAACTCTTTATTATACCTTCATCCATACTATTTCCTATTCCAACTAGGAGCTCCTCCTTAATTGTGTCATCGCAACTAGAATCAAAAACTAATGGTTGATGAACGGTGAAAACACTATTATCATCCAACTGAGCATAATCTTTAAAAGAGTCACTTATATAGTCGGCCAAGCAAATATGACAAAAATTTCGCTTCGTTAAATTGAAATTCTTTAGGACACGCTGATTACTGGAAAGCAGCACATCAATATCGTTATGATGGAAAAGAATCTTCTTCTTGCGTGGCAGCCATTTTTCTACTTTATATATATCATTGTCAATATTCAAAAAAAGAATCATATCATATTCACAACGATGAATTCTTAACGCGAGAAATACAAAGAAGAGATCTATCCTTCGCAGTACACGCTTTAGCGCTTCCCATCTTTTTATAGAAAAATGAGGGATGACAATTCGTTTTATGTTAACGTTATCTGATACATTTCGCGAAAAATACTTGCCATCATCAACAATAAAAAGCATATGCTCCTTTGACAATACCCTCACAAAACCCTCATCTAAACTGCGGTGACCTTTTGGATATAATGTCTGAACTACGGCTATTCTCATAATACGCAAATATACTATGGCCTATTGAACAATACTACGTGTTCTATTCGTATGAAAGTCTACTTTATCCCCAACGCCAATACTCTGTGGTAATATGTCAGAGACTGTTGTGTTCAGTTTATAATACAATACTGCCTTATCCGAGGCTTTTACGAACCTGTTATTGTAACAGTTGACGGTAACATTATCGCCAAATGGGGCTAATGAAGAGCCATCCGAAGTGAAATAAAAAGAATTGTCCCGGATAATAACATTGCATGTTAAGACCTTTTGTCCGCGAACAAATGTTTCACCAGAAAACTTATTACCCTCCACAACTATTTCATTATTCTTATCCGTACAACTCTCAATCCACACAAAAGTAGGTGTCGGAGTCTCTATACAGACATTATTCCGAATAACAGTGTTCTTCACACAAGTAATTGCTGCCGCCTTATACTTCCCATAAAAAATATTACCCTCGATAATTTCTTTATCTCCTCTTGTCTGGATACCGGTTATCGCAGACGCCCCTTCTATGATATTGTTTCTGAAGGTATTTCCATATGAAGTACTATGCCCTCCTAAGCCAGACCCCTCCTCCAGCAAAGGGGGACCGACGGCCATACAGTTTTCCACCACACAATAACGAGTCTGACATAGATTCCCACTCACATCATATCCCCTTCTATTATGGCTGAACGTGCAATTGTATGTATTAATCCTCGTTGAATTAAACAATTGAAGCCCATAGGAGGTTTTCGTTCCCTCATAGAAGGCCCCGGAAAAAATACTGTTCTGAATGATCCCGTTAACACAATTATTGATACCAAGCAAACTGGGGGTCCCGTCTTCACCGCCATCCCAAACACAATTATTGATATATAAACCCTTGCATGCGTAAACATACATGAATCCCGGATTTGTTCTTTGGGATGATATGAAAGTACAATTCTCTAATCTGACATGGCAAGGATCAAATACATATCCCCTTGATTCTATTGTGTAGACTATAGAGCTCTCCGAAGTATAATGGTTTTCCTTTTCAAAATTCTCTATATAATCCTCTACTACAATGGAGCCATCGTAGCCTTTTTCAATGATTGAGGTCACACCTTTATATAAAGTTGGCAGGCCATTCACCTCCCTACAATCATAATCTACAGGCATACCCGTTGAGATAAGTACAATGTCTCCCTTATAAGAAGACATATCACCTGTGATGCTGATAATATGGGAATCCGTATACTCGTCTTTTCCAAGGGGGCGGCTGATTGATGAAATAACTTTGATAGGAGTATCTTCACCAATTGTAATATGAGGACACTTTATCGTTAGATTCTTCCAATTAGCATTCGCAAATGAGACACCAATGTCAGACGTCAAAGATAACCCCGAAAAATCAATCTCCTTTATACCCAGATTATCAATGACCGTGCTATTGATAATATCACCATCTTGAAAAAACCACCGCGCCTGCACCTTATTATTAGCCTGGTTTCGAACCACTGTATTTTGGAAAACCACTTGTGGATAGGCGTCGACCAAACTACCTGACAAATCAATTATTCCATTAATCAAAGCCCCACCTTCGAACTTTAAAACGCTTCTTTCGGGCATTGTTAATTCTTCGCCAATCCAATAATCATACTCCTCTTCTTTAGTAGATGCCAGATAAATAGTAATTGCTTGTCTTGCCTTAAAATAACCTTTTGCCAACAACGAGAAATTACTATCTAATACGAGAGCGTTTTTAGGTAGTGCTACTGTTTCGTCTTTCTTCAGATGTATTCTTTTCTCATCATAAAACAGACTAAAATCCTTATTCGCTAATGGTTTGTTACACTTTACAGTTTTATGTAAACAACCCAAGTCAAAAGATTCTTTTACAACATATACTACACTACCCCGCAAAACCTGTTTATCCAGAGGAATATCATTATTAACAACCACATATTCAGAAGCAGCATAATCACTATCCTGCAAATCCACATTGCGTGAATTACCCAATAGTGGTGGTATAACCCCCATCAATAACAATGTACAGTTAGTAAAAAACAATTGAATCAACACAAACGAAAAAATACAAGGTTACTGATGAAGAAAAATGAATGATGTGGCCACGAGGGATTATATATGATATGCTCCTTCGAGAGGACAGATATTATGGCAGTCAAGGATAATCTTTCCTTTCAATTTGTCCCAATTCTGCTTAATGTGGTCATGTTTCACCATAATGACCACCATATCCACCTCATTGAGGAACTGGTCAAAGTCAAGAATCTGATTCTTCACAATCTCCTTTTGAGTAAAGAAAGGATCGAAGGTCTTCAAGGGGCGTGCAAGGTGTTGCTCCTGAATGTCCAGCATTTGGAGGGTCGGGCTTTCACGGATATCATCCACATTTTCCTTATAGGTAAGACCATACAAACCTACTCGGCGGTTGTCCGTGATGTTGTGCTCTTCCATAATCTCATGGATGCGTTCCAAAACGAATACGGGCTGGTAGTCGTTCGTCTTCATGGACTCGTCAATCACCTTCGCCAACTGAGGATAGTCACCAACGAGGAACCAAGGGTCAACGCTAATACAGTGACCGCCAACACCAGGACCAGGTTGAAGGATATTCACACGGGGGTGCATATTACAGATCTTGATGATTTCGTACACGTCCATATTATCGTGGCGGCAAATGCGGCTCAGTTCATTGGCGAAAGCGATATTAACAGCACGATAAGTATTCTCCACCACCTTAGTCATTTCCGCTGTACGAATGTCGGTAACAACAATCTCGCCCTGGCAGAAGGATGCATAATATTGCTTTACTTTCTCTCCAATCTCCTTGCTATCTGCACCGATAGTACGATTGTTATGCAGCAACTCATATACCATATTGCCGGGAATGATACGCTCAGGAGCGTGTACAAGATTGATGTCCACACCAATCTTGAAGCCGTTAGCCTCAATGACAGGACGCACGAACTTGTCAATGGTGCCAGGGCTGACGGTGGATTCTACAACAACAGTAGCACCCTTAGGGCATACCTTCATCACTTCCTTAACGGCAGCTACTACATAGCAAGCATCAACCTTCTTGGAGAACTTGTCATAAGGAGTAGGGACAGATACAATGTACATATCTGTCTTCTGGTACTCTGTGGTAAACTTAATGCCTGCCTTTACAGCTGCGGTAAAAAGTTCATCCAGACCATCTTCTTTGAAGGTAGTCTTTCCGGCATTCAAGGTCGCAACAAGTTCTTTATTATAGTCTGTACCAATGACTTCTACACCGTGCGAAGCCATCATCAATGCTGTGGGCAGTCCAATATAGCCCAATCCAATTACGTTAATCATTTTGTTTATATTGTTTATCTCACTTGACTTCGTATCTATCTACTTGTTCGCCGTTGAGAGCGCGAACAATACGGTTACAGGCCTTACCATCACCGTAAGGGTTAACGGCTTTAGACATATGTTCATAAGCCGCCGGATCATCCAGCAGAGTGCTAACCTCGTTGACAATGAGGTCATGATTTGTACCCACTAAGTGTACAGTACCACTCTTTAAAGCTTCAGGACGTTCAGTGGTATCACGCATAACGAGAACAGGTTTGCCTAAACCAGGAGCTTCTTCCTGAATGCCACCGCTATCTGTTAGCACGACTGTAGATTTCTCCATCAAATAGACAAACTCCAAGTACTGGAGAGGCTCGATGAAGAAGAAGTTCTTGTAGGCTGTAAGATCTTCTCCAAACACCTCGTGAATGGGCTTACGCACATTAGGATTGAGGTGCATCGGATAGACAAAATCTACATCCGAATACTTCTCGCTAAGGTCTTTCATTGCTGTGACCATGCTAATGAAACCGTCACCGAAGTTTTCTCTTCTATGGCCGGTTATGAGCACAAGCTTTTTGCCTCCGTCAAGGCGGGTTACGTCGTATCCTGCATTCCCAAGCACATTAATTTGCTCATTGGCAAGGGCTTGATCACTCTTTAGTTTATCAACGACCATGTGCAGGGCATCAATAACCGTGTTG
>Ga0247609_10003171_pt1 | contig 16794 bp, 10 predicted proteins | sample 172DNAGHGlowgp2_FD_193487 | JGI IMG/M metagenome (GOLD analysis project Ga0247609, IMG submission 193487) | Sheep rumen microbial communities from Palmerston North, Manawatu-Wanganui, New Zealand - 1728 DNA GHGlow gp2 | ecosystem: Host-associated > Mammals > Digestive system > Stomach > Rumen ...
TCAGATGCCACGCATGACACCTTCCTGCGGCTCTTCGAAGCACGCGATCGTTACGTTGAGGGGCGTAAAGTCGATACCTGGCTGTTCACCATTGCCTACAACCTCTGCCGCAACCGCTATCGCTCCAATGCCTATGCCGCTGACTATCTGGCAACGCTCGATGCAGAGCCTGTCAGCACGGAGGACATCGAAATAGAGATGGATCGCGAGACCTTGCGTCAGGCGTTAGCCAACGTTCTTGATAACCTACCGCCACCACTTCGCCTCCTCTTCTCCCTCCGCTACGAGGAAGAACTCAGCGTGCCGCAGATTGCCTCCGTGCTCGACATCCCCCAAGGCACCGTCAAGAGCCGGCTGCACAAGACGATGCAGATTATCCGTCGGCAGTTAGCCCAGTTTAAAGTTTAAGGTAGATCGTTACCTCAGTTTTAGGTTTAAAGTTTAATGCAGATAGATATGAAACTCACTGATTCCGATATCATCACAGCTGCCCGCAACCTTCGCGATGAGCAGAACGAACGACTTCATGTGGCACCTAATCCCATGAAGCGCAACAGCAAACCCACTCCGCTTTGGTGGGCAGCAACGGCTGCAGCACTTATTATTGGATATGTCGCAGGAGGTGGCCTCACCCCCAACCCCTCTCCAATGGGAGAGGGGAGTGGTCACCTTCAAGAACTGGCTGAGGCTCAATCCTCAGAGATAACCGCTCCATCCCTCACAGGAAGGGAGGGTGAGCCTGAACCTGCCATCATACGCGAAGTAATCCACGAAGTGGTGCACGACACCATCTATGAAACGCGCATTGTCCGAGTACCCGTTCAGCAAGTGATGACTGCCCAGGCAAAGCCCGAACCTGAAACACCAGGTTGTTCCATGCTCTGCGACGACATTCGCTATGACCTGCTGACTGGCAACTGAACTTCTGCCTTCATTTTACGATTTGTGAGTAATTGATGGTCATTCGTTGAATAAATACAATGAAATGATCAAAGACTAAAAGGCAATGGCTTATGAGACTACACCCAGCTGCAAAGCAAAACTCACATGACCGTTCAGACTGTTTGACCCGGGTCGAACAGTCTGAACGGCCATTCGTGTCGGCTGCAGCGAACAGTGTGAGATAAGACCATGAATAGAGGTTAAGGGGTGGAGGAGGGAAGGTGAAAGGTATGTTGAGAGGAGATATAGCCTCTCGCGCGTACGCGTGAAAGATGCAAACTGCTGTCACTTCGTCACAGGCTCTTATTAATGACCTGATTGTCAATCATTCGCATTGTGACGAACTATGTGACAAAGGTGTGACGACGTGACGAAATAGGCGAAAATGGCATGAATTTAAAGTTGTTTAACATAAAATGTAAGCAGAATCGACGGAATTTGACTAATTTTGACACCTAATTAAAGAACAGTCCGTTTTTCGCGTGTAAAAAAGCTGCGACATGCGCAACTATTTTAACATAAATGTTTTACCCCAATCATTCATCCGTCAGGTGTAATATATCAAAGTTCTAACGACTATGGCAAGCAGTACAGATTATGTGCAATTCATCGCCGATCAATGCGCGGGAGCCGGTGAAATCATGGTGAAGAAGATGTTTGGTGACTACGGTATCTATTGCGACGGCAAGATCTTCGGGCTCATCTGCGATGACCATTTCTTCATCAAACCTACGGAGGTCGTGCGTCCGCTGTTGAGAACCATCGACATGCGTCCGCCTTACGATGGTGCGAATGACTATTTCTATATCGCCGACGTCGATGACCGCGACTACCTTGCGCTGCTCGTCCGCGAGACGTGTAAGGCGCTGCCTGAGCCTAAGCCTAAGCGATGCCACCGCAGTTAAGCATGGGGAGTGAGTTAAGGGTGTCCCGTCTATTTGACTTTCGTCCAATAGAAGCTTTTGTGGAACGGTCCGACGATACCTCGCACTTCGAGGTTGTTGTCGGGCTGTAGTCGCAGCTCCACTTTGTAGGTCTTGCCGTGTGTGGGGTCATAGATGCGCCCTCCTTTCCAGATGCCATCGTGGTAGGTTACTTTGTCGATGAGTACGACTTGCGTGAGCGGCGTGTTGCGCTTGCTCTTATCGGGGTTCTTGGCGTCGGTCTTGAGGGTGCCGTCGGGATTGTGGGTGTCTCGCAGGGCATAGACCTGCATGCGGTAGCCGTCGTCGTAGCGAAAGACGCGGACGTAGGCATCGTTGTTGGATAGGGGTGCCTTGTAGGAGCCGAGGATGCGGTCGGCGGGTGTCTGGGCATCGGTATAGACGGCGAAGCACAGGAGGGGCAGCAGGAGTAGTTGTCGAAGGGTCATGCTTGGTGTGTCTCGATGTAATCGTAGATGTCGTTGAAGGTCTTGAAGTCGGTGAGCTCCTCGGGCGTCACGGGGATGTGGAAATCGACGTGAATGATGCTGATGAGATCGACGAGGCTGATGCTGTCGAGCTCGAGTGTCTCGGCAATAGAGGCTTGTGGAAGGATGGTGTCCTTCTCTATTTCGAAGACTTCTGCGATGCGGTCGTTCGTGAGGTCGATGATTTCTTGGCGGGATAACATGGGGAGTTGGGAGTTGAAAGTTGAGAGTTGAAAATTGAGAGTTGAGAGTTGAAAGTTGAAAATAAGATGCACGAGGCGTTAATGGTTAGGGCGCCTTGCTGACGATGAGCGTTGAGTTGGTTCCTCCGAACCCGAAGGAGTTGGAGAGGAAGGTGTCGAAGTGCAGGGGACGTGTCTCGGGGATGATGTTGAGCCGTGCGGTGGTGTCGTCGGGGTTGTGGAAGTTGATGTTTCCTGCGACGAAATGGTTGTTCATCATGATGATGGAGTAGATGACTTCGCTGGCACCTGCCATCCACATCTCATGCCCTGTCTGGCTCTTGGTGGAGGTGACGGGCGGTCGTAGGTCGCCAAACACCTGAGCGATGGCTTCGGCTTCGCGTTGGTCGCCGATGACGGTGCTGGTGGCATGTGCGTTGATATATCCGATGTCCTTGGGTGTGAGTGCTGCGTCGTTGAGGCAGTTGATGAGTGATCGTGCTGGTCCCTCGACGCTGGGCGTAGAGAGGTGGTCGCCGTTGCCCGAGAATCCCCATCCGCGCACTTCGGCGAGTATGGTTGCTCCGCGACGCACGGCGTGTTCGTAGCTCTCGAGTACGAGGGTAGCGGCTCCGCCGGAGGGTACGAGTCCGTCGCGGTCGCGGTCGAAGGGTCGGCTGGCTTCTGCGGGAGTGTCCTCGCGGACGGAGAAGGCTTGTATGCCGTCGAACGCTGCAATGCCGTAGAGATTGTTCTCCTCGGCTCCTCCGCAGACGATGCACTCCTGCATGCCGTGGCGTATGAGGGTGGTGGCGAGTCCGATGCTCTGGGAACTGCTGGCGCAGGCGGCGGCTGTGGTGAGGTTGATGCCACGGAGGTGGAACAGACAGGCGAGGTTCATGGAGATGGTGGAGTCCATGGTCTGGAAGATGGCTCCGCTGCCGCAGGCTACGGTGTCGCGTGCGGCCCGGAACTTGTCGAGCCCGATCATGGTGGCGTGGACGACTGAATCGTTGCCGAAGATGATGCCTACTTCGTTTCGGAGCAGGAAATCCTCGTCGAGGCCAGCCTGCCCGAGTGCCTGTAGGGTGGACATATAGGCGTATTGTGCGGCCTCGGGCATGGAGTTGCGCAACTTGCGGTGGAGCAGGGGCTTGAGGTCAACCGCCGGCACATCGCCGACGAGTGCCGAGCGATAGCCGGCTTCCTTGCGTTCGGGGCTATATATGATGCCACTGCGCCCTGTGTAGAGGGCGTCGCGAACGTCTTGGAGGCTGGTGCCGAGGCAGGACCAGAGACCCATGCCTGTGATGACTACTCTGTGGGACATTATGAAGTTGAGAGTTGAAAGTTGAAAACCTCGTGGAGATGCATGGGGCACAAGGTTATGTGATTAATGAGGTGAGGTGGTGGCGGGCTTGGCGGATGCGTGCGACTGCGTCGGGGTGCATGAGGCGTCGGACATCGCGGACGGCCTGCCGTAGGTGGGTGAAGTAAGTCCAGGCGAATTGTCCCGTGGGCACCCACAGGGCTATCCAGAGCAGGGCTTGCCACCAGGCGCCCCAGGCGAGGGTGAGCGTGGCGAAGGTGAGGACGGCGAAGAGGGGGTATAGGACAACGATGGAGAGGATTACGCGGTAGGAGTTGGTGAACATCTTGTCGGTGTGGAGGAGTAGGGTGGGGAGGGTGTAGCAGAGGACGTGAGGCCACAGGCATACTATCCATAGAGGCAACAGGAGCAGCAGGAGCAGCGAGCATAGTCCGACGCGCAGGGGATGGCGCGCGAGGGCCACGGTGGTGTCATCGATGCCTATGTCGTTGAGCATCTGCCTCAGGGCATTGGCCTCGGCGAGGATGTCGTCGCGGCGGGGATGGCTGATGATGCGTTGCACGAACTGCTTGTCGGCTTGGAGCCGGTCGGGCAGGGGCATGGCTTGCAGCGTAGCCGGGTTGAAGGCAGAGCGCCGCAGGAAGTCCTTTGCCGCGTAATCCTCTTTGCCCTCGTCGAGCATCATGTCTTGAATGGTGGCGCGCAGCTGCCGCGTGATGTCGCGCATCACGCTGTTGGGGTGCTGCTGGAATTGTGCGTAATAGGGTTGCAGGGAAATGGGTTTGCCGACCATCCACAGGAAGTCGGCACGCATGTCGAAATAGTCGCTGTAGTGGTGAGCCGTAGGTACTATCTTGATGTCGCGCTGAAAGCCTTGGCGCCCGGCCGCGTGGAAGGCCATGCGCACGGCGCCTGTGGTGAAGGGGTCGAGGTAGTGCCCCTGCGTGTGTCCGGCTTCCGGGAAGATGATGACGGGTTCGGCGTTGTTGAGATGATAGGCTACGGCGTCGAAAGTCTGGAAATTATGTTGCAGTCCCCCACCGCCTTCCCATCCGATGCGGTAGGCCGGGATGAGCCCGATCCAACGGAGGAAGCGCGTGATGAGAGGATGTACGCTGAACACATTGGCGCGAGCGAGGGCGTGGATATGCCAGTGGAGCGGCAGCCCGAAGATGATGTTGAGGGGGTCGTTGGCCGTGTTCTGGTGGTTAGCGACGATGATGTAGCTGTTGTTCTCGCCGGGCAGGTTTTCGGCACCGACGGTGTAGCGATGGCGTAGTGCCAAGTGGTTGTTGATGAGTGCGATGTAACGTTTGTAGGTGTGGTACCACCAGCGCGCTAGTAGCGACGGCTCGGGTGTGGCGGTGATGACCTGTTGAACGTCGATGTCGTGCGGCTCTGTGGGAATCTGCGTGAGCATCTGGCAGGGCCAGGCGAGACCGAAGGTGGGTGTGGGGTGGGGCAGGGCGTTGAGCGTGGTCAACAGTCGGTCGTAGTACCCTTTGCCGCGCCCCAACCGTTTGCCGTCGGTGGTGAAGGCCACACCGGGTATGACGGCGAGGTCGATGGCGGCGTAGTCGGTGAATGTTGGTCCTTGCGGTTCGAGGATGTGGAACGCGCCTTCCTGGAGCGCACCATGGTCGGTGTACTGATGCAGTTCGAGTTCTTCGCCAACGACTACGGGCAGAAGCACGCGTTTGTGCTGCTGGAGTGCGCTGTCGATGAGCGCGTGGGTGCAGACTTCGTCGGGCAGCGAGTGGTAGAGGAGTACAGTTTGAGCCTCCAGCCATTGTGGCAGAGCCATGAGCTGGAGGATGATGTCGGTGGACAGCTGTTGACGCTGTTCCGAACTGTACTGTGCTTTGCGGCGCTTCATCTCAGCGCGCAATGAAGATTTCTCGGGTGTGGGCAATCGTTGTTAAGTTCGTGAAAATCCAGTGCAAAGATACATCTTTTCGTCGGCATTTCACTTCTCGGCAACTTCCTTTTAAGATTTTTTCGTATGGTTGCAGGGCCTATTATTCAAAAAGACGTTGAAATTATACGCTTTTCCCCGCATGAAGTGTTGAATTGCAAAATAAATCTGTAACTTTGCTGCCGAAAACTAAAACTAAAACGAGATCATGAGACAAAGTAATCAAAGGATTGTTCGCACGCTGTTCGTGGCAGCACTGCTGTTTTCTGTTGTTGGTGCCCGTGCTGCCAACTGGCTTTTCCGAAATGGCAAGAGCAACTATCAGATTGTCGTTGCCGCTGACGCTTCGCCTTCCGAGCGGACGGCAGCCCTCGAGCTGCAGGATTATCTCTTGCAGATTGGCGGGGTGCAGCTTCCCATCACCTCCGAGCCCGACCGTCGCCTCCGGCACATCTTCGTGGGCTATTCGCCTCAGGTCGCAGCATTGACGGGTGAGTCGCGTCCGAAGGCCGACGACGAGCGCTTCACCTATCGCAGCGTTGAGCGCGACTTGCTTATCTGGGGCGGTTCACAGCGAGGCACGATGTATGGTGTCTTCACTTTCCTCGAGCGTGAACTGGGCGTGCATTGGCTCACCCCCGACTGCACCGTAGTGCCGCAGAGCCGTCAATGGCGTCTGCCGAAGCTCGACCACAGCGAACAGCCTGCCATAGGATACCGATACAACAACTATCGCTGCACGCGAGACCAACCTGTGTGGAGCGCTCATGTCAAGGAGAATATGCAAGGCCCTGTGACCAACGAATACGGCAACCAGGAAGGCTACTGGAGCTGTCATACCATGGGGCAGCTTGTGCCTTCACGTGAGTTCTACGGTACTCACCCTGAGTATTTTAGCCTGCGCGATGGCAAGCGTCTGTCGTGGAACGAGCAGCTTTGCCTCTCCAACCCCGATGTGCTCGCGTTGTGCAAGGAACGGCTGGCGGCGGTCATGCGTAAGCATCCCGGCTACCGCATCTACAGCCTCTCGCAGAACGACAACTACAACTTCTGCCAATGCCCCGATTGCGCAGCCATCGAAGCACAGTATGGCGGCCATTCCGGCCTCATCGTATGGTTCGTGAATCAGGTGGCTGATGCCGTGCGCGAGGAGTTTCCGGATAAATACGTCGGCACCTTCGCCTATCAGTATTCTCGTAAACCGCCCGTAGGCATCGTGCCGCGCGATAATGTCGTCATACGCCTCTGCAGCATCGAATGTTGCTTTGCTCACCCGTTGACGGCGGGCTGTCCGCAGAACGAGGCGTTCATGAATGATATGCAAACCTGGGCCGAGATAGCTCCGCACCTGTTCATCTGGGATTATATCGTCGATTATGCCCAGTACGTAGCGCCTTGGCCTAACTTCCATGTGCTTGCGCCCAATATTCGTGCCTTTCGCGACAATAAAGCCATCGGTGTCTTTGAGGAGGCTGAATACCAGTCTCTCGGCGCTGAGTTTGAGGAGATGAAGTCGTGGGTGGTCAACCAACTGCTCTGGAATCCTGAGCAGGACACAGATTCGCTGGTCGCCATCTTTATCAACGGTTTCTACGGCAAGGCAGCTCCGCGCGTAATGGACTACTATCGCCTCTGCCAGTCGCTGGTGAAGCCCGACTTGCATTTCGGCATTTATATTCGCGAGAACCACGCGATTTACACCGACGACTTTTTGCGCCAAGCCTTTGCTATCCTTGACGAGGCACGCGGACAGGCCGACAGCGACATTATCCTTCAGCGGGTAGAACGCGTTCGCATGCAACCCCTCTTCCTACATTGCATGCGCCATCGAGAACAGTCGAGGCAGGATGGCACGTGGGAGGAACTCATCCTCCTGATGCGCAAGTACAACACCCGTCCCCGCGAGAATCAGACGCTGGAGGAGTTTCTTCGTAATGGATAATGGACAATGGATAATGGATAATGTAAATGGATAATGGATAATGAATCTTGATTTTTTTGCAGTTTTTGACGTGGCAATAGAATTTTTTAGTATATTTGCGCAAAAAATTGCGCTGAATGCAAAAGTTTGCGTGCATGCGAAAGATGCAATATGTGAGTTAAGCACCTCATAACCTTATAACCTCACAACCTTATGAAGCAGAGAAATATATTTTTTATTTTGCTTTTTTCGGTATCTTTGACCGCTACGGCTCAGACCGATACTCCTGACCGAGGATTCATCCATCCTGGCGGTCTCCACACACAAGCTGACTTCGACCGCGTCAAGGCGCAGTTGGAGGCTGGCAACGCCAAGGTGAAGCAAGCGTACCAAAAGCTCAAGAGCGCTGCCTACGCACAGCCAGGTGTGCAGACCAGCCCCGTCGAGACCATAGTGCGAGGCGGCGGCAACGGCGAGAACTATATCAACGCGGCACGCGGTGCCACGATGGCTTATCAGAACGCGCTACGATGGAAGATAGAGGATAACACCGCCTGCGCCAAGGCGGCAGTGCGCATCCTCATGGCATGGGCAAACACGACCACGGCCATCAGTGGCAACAGCGATCAGTGCCTTGCTGCCGGGCTCTACGGCTACCAATTTGCGCAGGCCGCCGAGCTGATGCGCGACTACGAGGGCTGGAGCCGTGATGACTTCGAGACCTTCCGCCGTTGGATGCTTGAAATCTGGTATCCCAAGGCTATAGGCTTCCTCCGTGGTCGCAACGGCACGTGGGAGAATACCGGTAAGTGGTGGCAGGCTCCGGGCCACTATTGGTCGAACTGGGGGCTGTGCAACGTGCTGTGCGTTATGAGTATCGGCGTGCTCTGCGACGATGTATTCATCTACAATCAGGGCGTGTCTTATTTCAAATACGACCAATGCGGAACTTTCCGAGACCCCAGGACCGAAGTGCCGATTAAGAACGACGGCCTCACGGAGTTCCTGGGCAATCTCGTCGTGACGACTTCCCAAAGCGAGCTTGAGCCAGGAGCCTACGGCCAGCTCGGACAAATGAATGAGAGCGGTCGCGACACCGGGCACTCGTCGATGGCGCTGGGTTTGGCCGTGGACATAGCGAAGCAAGGGTGGAACCAGGGCGACGATCTCTTCGCCTACATGAACCATCGCCTCGCTGCCGGTATCGAATATGTCGCCGCACAGACGCAGAATGTCGAGGGACTGCCGTGGGTGAACTACCATTACGGTTCCAGCGGCTACTACTATTCTGACTCTCGCGCATGGTTGATGGAAGGACCCGCCATGGGCGCACAGATGCGCCCTTACTGGGGCACCGTCATCGGTATCTATGAGGGCGTCAAGGGCGTGACGATGCCTTTTGCCGAAGCTTCCTACGCACAGATGGGCATCGATGAAGGCGGTCAGGGTGGCACCAGTGGCGGCTATGATCACCTCGGTTACAGCGTCCTTATGAATACGCGCGACGAACAGCTCTGTCCGCCTGACAAAATACCCACGGAGTTGACACCTAAGATGGAATATTCGGGTTCACTTAACTCGAACCTCATCCCCAGCCTTGCACAGGAACGTACGCGCGGACTTGTCAGCGGCAACACGATCCTACACAACGAGCTCGGAGGACTCGTCAACACCTATACCGCGAACATCAACACCTGCCCGCCCGAGGGACAGAGCGTGACACTCATGCCGCAGCTTCCCGATGGCGAGGAGGACACGGGGCAGTGGCAGTGGAACACAGGCGAGACGTCGCGCGACATCACCGTTTCTACCGATCGCAGCTACATCTATCGCGTTACTTACACCAACGCCAACGGTATTGACAGTCAGCTCTCCTTTGCCATCGCTGCCAGGGGCGACTGCACGCCCGACCACCTCACGCCCTCTGCGACCTACGACGGCGCAGCCCTTCCCCTTCGTGTCATCGAAGGCGTGGCCGCCCCCATCGAGGTGCTATACGGCAAGACCGTCACCCTCAGTGCGACACCCTCTGCCGGATGGGGATCGTTCAAATGGAGCACGGGAGCCACCACACAGAGCATCACCTCGCCTGCCATCAGGACCGATCAGGAAATCAGCCTCACCTATACCAATCAGGGTGGAGCCGTCTCCACACTCGTGTTCCCCTTCCGCGTGAGGATGGCTATACCTTATTATATTAAAGGCGGGACGACCGTCGAAGCCTCCGACGTGGTGGTGGAGCAGGGCAGTAGTGTGACACTCGGTCTGACTACGCCCAGCACTGTGGCAGCCTCTAAAGTATCATGGAGCAACGGTACTTCGGGCAGCAAGACGCTGACGTTGGAGGACGTGCAGACCAGCGGTGAATATACAGCCACCTTCCCACTCGGTGGCGTCGACTACGCTTTCACCTTCACCGTCTTCGTGAAGGCTGCAGGGGCTGCTGCCGTAGCTCCTGGCAACTATCTCATTCAGGATGCCAAGAGCGGCCGCCTGCTTACCGGGCATGGCCTCAGTCAGCTCATCACCTTCGAGGAAGGCGACACGGAGGCTCCTGCCGAAGGGCAGACGTGGTTCATCACTACCAATGGCACTCGCTATGCTCTTTTTAACTTGCCGGACAGCCTTGGCGTAACCACCGCCGCCAAGCTCGCTGCCACGCAGCCGTACGTCTTCTTCATCGACGAAGCTGTAGGCATCGATCGTTACGTCCTTCGTATCGGTGCCAGTGCCAGTAATGCCAAATATTGGATGGTGGAGGACGACGGTTCGCTGAATACCTCCAACACCAACCTCACCACCTTCCCCTTTCGGCTGATTCCTTTGCAAGCAGACGGGATTGGAAAGGTGGATAATGAAAGAGCGGAAGCTGACGCGATGTCCGACCTCAGCGGGAAGAAGGTGGCTGAGCGTTTGCCACGTGGTGTTTATATCAAGAATGGCAAAAAGGTAATCGTAAAGTAGGACCGATAAGCGAAAACGCTTGTTAGCGAAGGATTAAAACATAAATGGGAGATAGGATGAAGCAAGCAAAGATAATATCTTTGGCTATGGTTGTGGCTTTCGTCGTGGGCACACCGATGAGAGCGCAGCAGAGCGCGGTGCTCGACAAGGTGAACCTCTATATGGGTACCGCCGACGACTACGGGCAGATGGCACCTGGGGCCACGGTGCCTTACAGCCAGATTCATGTCTGCCCCGACAGCAAGCCCCGACAGCATCCGGGCTACGACTTCGAAGTGCCGACTATCTCGGGCTTTAGCATCAACCGCCTCTCTGGAGTGGGCGGCAGCGGTTGCGGCGGCAATGTGTCGCTTATGCCTGATGCCACAGGCGAAGAGGTGCGCCTCGTGAAGTCCACCGAACAGGCATCGCCTGGCTACTACAGCGTTGCCCTGACCAATGGCGTCCGCTTTATGGCTACTGCCGACCGTCGCATGGCTGCCGAGCGTTTCACCTTCCCCGATGCATCCAAGGCGGTTCTGTTGCTCAATCCCCGTTCCGCTTTTGAAAAAGTTTTTGCAGCCGCCTTCGAGCAGAAAACAGCATCGATAGGACAAGGCTTCATCGAGAGCGCCAACACCTGCGGACGTGGGCGTTATCACCTCCACTACCGTCTCTACACCAGCACTCCCTTCTGCCTCGATACGTTAGCTGGCGGACTCAAGCGTCTCACCTTCCCAGAGCTTACGACCGGCGAGGTCGAAGTGCGCGTCGTCGTCTCCACGGGACTCGCAGACGAATTGGCACGATTGCCGGAGCAGGAAGTGTGGCGTGACGACTTCCAATCCATTAAGGAGTGTGCACGCCGTGAGTGGGAAAGCCTACTCACGACCATCGACGTGCAGGGCGGTACGCCTGTTCAGCAGACCATCTTCTATACCTCTTTATATAGAATCTTCCATAGCCCTTTTCAGGTGACGGACGATGTCTTGCGCAACTATCTCGGTACCGACGGCAGTTTGCATGAGGCAACACATGGTCACTACTACAGTTCTTGGTCGCTGTGGGACACCTACCGCACGAAGTTTCCGCTCATCACTTTGCTCGACCATATCCACTCGTCCGACATCATGCAGTCTCTGGCTCAGCTTTACCTGACAGGAAAGAAGGATTGGAGCACCAATCACGAATGTGTGCCTACGGTGCGCACTGAGCATGCCATCGCCACTCTTCTCGATGCCTATCGTCAGGGTATTAAAATCCCTTCGCTGCGCGATGCTTATCCCGGCATGGTAGCTGAGGCAAAACGATTGAGCCTGAGAAGTCCGGACCAATGTCTTGAGGCAAGTGGAGACTTCTGGGCTCTCGGTCAGTTGGCTGGGGAATTGGGCATGAAGGATGATTCTGCCCTTTGGACTAAGCGGGGCGAGGAGATCTTCAACAGCATCTGGCCGCAAGAGTTCCAGCACATCGACGAGACCTACACCAAGATGCGTGGCAACGGCCTCTATCAGGGCACGCGTTGGCAGTATCGATGGGGAGCACCGATGTACTTGGGACGAATGATCAATCTGGTCGGTAAGAAGCAGCTCGGACAGCAGTTGAAGACCTTCTTCCGCGAAGAACTCTACAATCAGGGCAACGAGCCCGACATCCACGTACCCTTCCTTTTCAGCCGACTCGGGCTGCCGCAGCTGACCGGCAGCATCGTCCGCTCGCTCGCCACGACGTCTGTCACCCACCGCTATGGAGGTAACGATGCTTACCCTACTCCCTTTGTTGGTTGTGCCTTCGTCAATCAGCCCCGCGGCTACTGTCCTGAGATGGACGAGGACGACGGTGCGATGAGTGCATGGTATGTGTTTGCCAGCATAGGTCTCTACCCGCTGGTCGTCGGCGAAGCCGTCTATGAACTCTTCCCACCTCTCTTTGATAAGGTCACCCTCCACCTCGGCGCCGACCGCCACACGACGGTCGTCATATGCTGTGAGGGCGCTCATGAAAAACGAATCAATGGCACATGCAAGCGTGTCACCTGGAACGGCAAACGTTTGCGTCGCTGGCAAATCGCTGCCAAAGAAATCCAGCAAGGTGGCGAACTGGTATTCCACTTCTAAACCCTATCACCCCCAACCTCATGAAGAAAATCGTCTTCCTCCTCTTCGCACTGTTCTCAGCACTCGCCTCACCCGCACAAATTCTCTTCGCCGACTACAGCGACCCAGACGTCTGCGAGGGTACGGCTGGCGACTATTGGCTTACGGCCAGCAGCTTCCAATGCACTCCCGGCCTGCCCATCCTCCATAGCCGCGACCTCATGCATTGGCAACTGGTCAACTACGCTGTCGAGCGGTTGGTGCCCGCGGAGCACTACAACACCGTCCGTCACGGTTGCGGCGTATGGGCACCCAGCATCCGGCGACACCGCGACACCTATTATATTTATTGGGGTGACCCGGATTTCGGTATCTTCATGGTGAAGACGACCAATCCGCGCGGCCGATGGTCTGAGCCCGTCCTCGTCGTCGAGGGAAAGGGCGCGATTGATCCCTGTCCGCTCTGGGACGACGATGGCCGCTGCTATCTCGTCAATGGCTGGGCGGCCAGCCGATGCGGATTCAACAGCGTTTTAACCGTCCGTGAACTCTCGGCCGACGGCTCGCGGGCGATCGGCAATCCACGACTCGTCTATGACGGGCAGGTCGAAGGCAACCACACCATCGAGGGACCGAAGTTCTACCGCCGCGATGGCTACTACTACATCCTCGCGCCGGCTGGAGGCGTAGAGAAAGGATGGCAGGTGGCGCTGAGAAGCACGAACGTCTATGGGCCTTACGACGCTAAGATTGTCTTCAACAAAGACGGTATTCATCAGGGTGGTTGGGTCGCCGACAAGTTCATCGCCTTCCAGGAGAGAGGTGCCTATGGACGCATCCTCCATCTGCTCGATGTGGAGTGGAAGCAGGGATGGCCGATGATGAAAGCCTCACCACTTGACACCCCGTTCCGTGCGAAAGGGGAAAGCTGCCCCGGTGCGCTGCTCTACCAGTGGCATGCCAACTATCAGGATCATTTCGGATTCGTCACCAACGACGGCGTCCGTGTCTATGGCTACCCCGTCGCAGCGGACTTCCACAACCTCTGGGAAGTGCCGAACCTCTACCTCCGTAAGTTCGAGGGCGAGACCTTCACCGATACCCTCCGCATGACCGTCACCGCCACCGCCCCAGGCCAACAATCGGGCTTTGTCGTCATGGGACGTGACTACTGCCGCCTCTCCCTCGAATTGCAAGGCGACACCTTTATCCTCAAACACATCACCTGCAAGGATGCTGATCAGGGAGGCAACGAAGTGTCCGAAACCATTAGCTCCGTCAAGGCACACGCCTATAATGCCGGTGCAAAAACCAACTACGAGTGTCACCTCAGCGTTCGCATTCATTGCGACAAAGGAGCCCTTTGCCATTTAGCTTACAGCACCGACGACCTTCATTTCATCCCCATCGCCACACCTTTCCAAGCCCGCGAAGGCAAGTGGATAGGTGCCAAATACGGCCTCTTCAGTATCACACGCGACGCCAAAGCCAAAGGCTGGGTAAACATTCCGCTCTAAAGTTACTTTTATTTTTCACTTTTCACTCTTTCACTTTCAACTCTCAACTTTCATGTCCCGCTTCCTCTTCTCATTCTTCATTCTTCATTTTTCATTCTTCATTCCTTTTATCCTCTCCGTTCCTGCTTCAGCGCAGGACTACAAGATGGCTGGCCCTTACGAAGTCGTTGCTCGTGATGGTCAGTTCCGTGCCAGCAAGGGTGGCAGCGAGCGCGACATGAAAGCCGCGTGGGACTTCGCCCGCGAGGGCAAACGCCAAGAGGCGCGCCGCATCATCGATGCCTATGCCGACAAGCTCCAGCGACTCGACGGTCACGACGCCCCCCTCTGTCTCATCCAGGGCTACTGGCTATGCCGCGCGATGATAGAGCTGAGAGATAACCCCTCAATCATCCATCACCCATCATCCATCATCCATCCTCCTCTCCCTTTGGGAGAGGCCGGGAGTGGGCCCTCAATCCCCTCTTCGTGGGATGCCATGCTACGACGAGCCTTCGTTCCGACGATGAACCAGTTCGAGGCCGACAGCCCCTACGCCAACGGCAATTGGGGAGCTATCGTCAACAGATTCCGCATGGCCTGTGCCATAGCCCTCGGCGACTCCGCCATGTATAGTGCGGCCATCGACTATTTCCTCCATGCATACGACAACGGCTCCCTGCCACGCTATGTCAGCCCCTCAGGCCAATGTCAGGAGACAGGGCGCGATCAGGCACACGCACAGCTCGGACTAGGAGCCCTTGCCGATATCTGCGAGATGGCATGGGAACAGGGCGACGACCTCTGGGGAGCACTCGACAACAGACTCATGCATGGACTCGAGTACACTGCACGCTACAATCTCGGCTACGATGTACCCTTCCAGACCTGGACCGACTGCACTGGACTCTACAACCACTGGACCGAGCCCGGAGCAATGGGACGGGGAACCATTCGCGATATCTATCAGGCCGCTTATAACCACTACGTCGGACGCCGCCACCTGAAGATGCCCTACACCAAGCGAGTGCTCGACATGCAGAAGAAAGCCCAGAAGCGCGGCGAGCTGAAACGTAATCCCGAAGCCGACCATTTTCAGGTTCAAGGCGTGAAAGAAGCGCAAAAGCTACACCAAGTCTTCACCTATCCCGCACCCAAGGGCGCACCACTCAAGCACGACTATGAGGTCTTCGTACAGCCTCGTGGTGCAAAGGAGTGGACTAAGGTCGATACCTACATGGCAAAGGTCAACGCATCTGTCGGCAACCGCAAACATGCCGTCAGCGAGATCTCTTATTGCCTCTTCGACTTCACAGGCGATGTCCTCGTCAAGGTCGTCAGCAAGAATAGAAAGTTCAAACGCGCGCGCATACGACCCCACTACCGCGGCATCATAGCCAACGTCCAAAACGACTCCACCGTGCAGTTCCTGCTGTTTCAGCCCGAGAACCTCAGCGTGGAGTTAAGCACCGCCACCGTTTCCTCTCCATCTGGAGAGGACAATGAATACTCGATAACCGACAATCTCCTCGTTTTCACCTCCAAACCTCCAATCTCCAAAGAGGAAGCCGAGGCACAAGCCAAAGCACAAGGACGCCGCTTCATCTATTGTCCACCTGGCTTCTACGAGATAAAAGATAGCCAGGCACAGTCAACTCGTCAACTCGTCAACTTTCAACTTTCAACTTCCAACACCACCCTCTACCTCGCTCCAGGCTCCTATTTCACCGGCACCTTCGCCATTGAAGACGTCCATGATGTCAGCATCCTCGGACGAGGCATAGCACGGCCGACCGACGGCTACCAAGGAGCGCATGTCTATAGGTCCAGGAACGTACTTATCGATGGACTCGTACTCAATACATGTCCCATCGGAGAGTCACACCGCGTCACCCTCCACGACGTGCGCAGCATCTCACATCCCAGCTGGGGCGATGGACTCAACGTCTTCGGTGGCTCATCCGAGATCCTCCTCGACCGCGTATTCTGCCGCAACTCCGACGACTGCACTACTGCATACGCCACACGCAAGGGATTCAGCGGCTCCACACGCAATGTCACCATGCGCAACAGCACCCTCTGGGCAGACCTCGCACACCCCATCTTCATCGGCATCCACGGCAACGCCGAACGCGGCGACACCGTCGAGCACCTCCGATACGAGAACATCGACATCCTCGGACAAGCCGAACCACAGGTCGATTACCAAGGATGCCTCGCCATCAACTGCGGAGACAACAACCTCGTGCGCGACGTCATCTTCGACAACGTCCGAATAGAGAACATCGAGGACGGATCCATCGCTCAGGTCAAGGTCTCCTACAACCAGAAATACTGCACCGCACCCGGACGTGCCGTCCAGGACATCACCTTCCGTAATGTTCGATACAACGGCTCCATACCCCAAAGCCTCGCCATCATCAACGGCTACGACGCCGACCACCCCGTGCAAAACGTAACCTTCGAAGGATTGAAAATCAACGGACAACCCATCTACGACGACATGCCAGGAAAACCACGATGGTACGCCACCGCCGATTACATCCCCATGTACGTCG
>Ga0247609_10003174_pt1 | contig 16790 bp, 14 predicted proteins | sample 172DNAGHGlowgp2_FD_193487 | JGI IMG/M metagenome (GOLD analysis project Ga0247609, IMG submission 193487) | Sheep rumen microbial communities from Palmerston North, Manawatu-Wanganui, New Zealand - 1728 DNA GHGlow gp2 | ecosystem: Host-associated > Mammals > Digestive system > Stomach > Rumen ...
CGCTCCTCGGCGAAAATGCCCTTGTATTCGGAGATGCCGAAGTCATCGACAAGGACGGGAAAATCCTCCGCGACTCCTGGCGCAAAGAAGCGCTCATCCAGAAATCGATTCCGCTCAAGGCCCAAATCGCAGGCATCAACAATGTCACTGGATGCCTTTCGCTCTTCAGGGCGGAACTGCTTGACAAGATCCTCCCCATTCCAGAAGACGTGACCGTTCACGACCGCTGGGTTGCGATGATTGCCGAGAGGAACGGCGGAATCAAGGCGATTGACGATGCCGTCGTGCAGTACCGCCTGCACGAATCGAATGCAGTGGGCGGCAAGCCCGCGCCGGCAATGAGCAAGACCCTCGAAATACAGGTCCGCTGGCTACAGATGGTTATCGCCAACAGCAATCGGCTCTCGCTCACGCCCGACGAAATCCATTTTACGAAGCACCTGCTCGCCCTTTCGCAAAAGCGCATGAGCCACGGTTTCATGCCATTTGAAATCCCGTGGATTTTCGCCAACAGGAAGGTCCTTTTCGAAAGCGTTCCGGCATGCGCCCTAATCAAGAAAGTTCTTTTTACCGCCATCGGGCTTCCGCTCGCGAAAAAAATCTGGAAAAAAACATGAGCGAAAGAACTGCCATAATCCTCGTGACCTTCAACGGCTGGGAAATGACCCGGAACTGCCTGAACGACCTGGCGGCGCAGATGAGCGATTCCGGGCATTTTGTTGTCGCCGTCGCCGACAACGCAAGTACCGACGGCACGCCCGAAAACATCCGCAGGGAATTCCCGGCGGTACACCTGTATGCAAGCCCGAAGAACATCGGGTTCGGGGCGGCCAACAACCTTGCACTCAACGGCCTGATTAAAGACGGCGAAGCATTCGATTCCATCTGTCTGTTGAATAACGACACAAGGCTACAGCCTGAGACAATTCTGCAACTGCGCAACGCCTGGGAAAAGGGCCAAAGCCTCGCACAAGGCGAAGGCGGCAAGTTCGCCGTCGTAGCGCCCACCGTCAAGAATCCGGACGGGAGCGAGCAGCCCAACTATTTCGCTGGGCTCGGGCCCGAGGGAATCGGGAGTATCGCATTTTTCAAGAACGCCTTCCGGAACGAAGCCTCCGCTGCAAAAGTCCTGCAAGGGATTCCCAATCAAACGGCACAGGGCAACCTCGCCGAAGTCCACTGGACCTCGGCGGTATGCTGGTTTTTCGGGAAAGACCTCTACGATGCCCTCTGCAAAGAAAATCCAGGCGGCACGCTTTTCGACGAAAAGATCTTCATGTACTACGAAGATGCAGACCTGGCCCTTCGCGCGCGCCGTCTCGGCACAAGATTCTACGTCGCCGGCGACGTAACGCTAACCCACCTGGGTGGAGGTTCCGCCCAGAGCAATACGAGACGCGCCCTGCAGCACGACCGCGCGCAGCAGTACGTGTTCAAGAAGCATTTCGGTTTCCGCGGATTCATACTTTCGAAATCATTTAGGTTCATGCGGAGCCTTGTCCGCATCGCGGCAAGCCTCCCCCGCTGTTTCTGCCCGGGCGGCAAGCAGGCCCGCGCTTACGTCAAGCACCATTTTACCCTGATGAAGGCAGCACTATGGTAACGACCATGAAATTTTTCAAGATGTCCACTGCATGCAAGGCCACCCTCCTGGCCCTTGCCACTAGCCTTTTTGCCACCGCAAGTTTCGCCGCAAACCATAATGGCGATCCCGCCGTAACGCACCTTGCATTCAAGGATTCTTCGAAGAAATACCTCGTAAACATCCGTGGCCAACTCATGGACTCCCTGGCCATCACGAACCTCACGAATGCGCCGACACATTACGACAACGACATGTCCGTCCGCCTTTTCCTCGACGGGTACTTTACACAATCGCTCCATTTCGACGCATTTGTCAAGGTGAGCACCGACTTCACCAACCGGGACATCAGCGATAACTTCTACAACCCGAACGAAGGCATTCCCTATAACAAGCAGAGCGAGAGCAGGCGTACATGGGACCTCTTTACCGCAAAGATGGACTACACCCTCAAGCCGCTCACCCTCCTCGCCGGTTTCGACTATATCGAATTCGGCCCCGCACGTAGGAACCACGTAATACTCCGTGGCGAAAACAGTTTCTACCGTCCGTGGCAAGATTCCTCGAGCCGAATCGCCGACCCTGCACCTACGCCCTATTTCGGCTACCGATTTGAGATTGGCCCCATCGAATATACGCAATATGCGGCAAGGCTATTCGAAGTAAAGAACAAGGCAAAATACCTGCACGCCCACAGGCTCGATCTACACCTTCCCAAGAATATAACGGTAGGCCTTTCCGAAACATCGCTATATGGTTCCACAACGGAACTGGCGCACACCAATCCCAATGCCGACGCCGACAGCGCAGACCGCCATTTCGAATGGGCATACGTCATCCCGTTCATCCCCTACGTGTTCCAGGAGCACCTGCAGGGCGACCAGGACAATATATCGCTTGCGTTCGACCTGAGTGTACGCACCCTCCCGCACTGGGAATTCTACGGAGAACTCCTCTGGGACGACATGAAGTCGCCAACGAGCATGTTCGATGACAGCTGGTGGGGCAACAAGTGGGCCGCAACGATTGGCTTTGCCCGCGACAGCATCTACGTGGGCCCCGTCAGGCTAGACATGTTCACGGAATACACGCGCGTCGAGCCCTGGGTCTACACGCATCACAAGGGCGGCGGCTACACCTATGCAAGTTATGCCCAGAGCCTAGGTAGCGACCTTGGCCCCAACAGCCAGGAAATCCACACCGAAGTCAGTGCCACATACAAATTCATTAACGCCACCCTGTTTGCAAGCAGTGTCGCAAAAGACACAGCATTCGGCGGAAACATCTCGGATATTCACGGCCCCGTTGACGCCACTGACAAGGATTTCCTCGACGACGAAACCACCAAGCGATACACTGAAATCGGTGCGACCATCGGGCTTACCCCTTGGCACTGGATAAGTTTCCGTACAGGTTACACGCGCTACTTCGGAGACTACGAAGGGTACCGTGCCTATGCTACAGGTTCGGTGCAGTGGTAAAAATCAAGCGGGCTTAAAAAAGAAGTTTAACGTCCTCGTCGTACTTCACGGCGAGGGCTTTCTTTTTCCATTCCGGATTCAGCAACAGTTTTGCCATTCCCGCAATAACCTGCGTATGCGCAGTCGCCGACTCTACAGGCGAGAGCAGCACACACATGAACTGGGCCGTCTCGCCACCACGGATATCAATCCCGGTAAAGCCCGCAGGGCACACACAAAAAGCCATCAGGGGCTGCGGAAGCCCTGCTATGCGCGTGTGCGGTAAAAGCAGGCCCTCGCCCATATAGATTCCCTGCTTCACACGTTCCGATAAAGCCTTCCATGCACCCATGGCATCAAACGAAGCCGCATGGACAAGCGCATCATAAGCATACCCGAGCGCTTCATTGAAGGTCACGGTCGATTTATACAATTTCGTATAGACAGGAACCATACCGTCCACTTGCCACTCCATTCCAAAAACAAGTATATGCGATTATACCAAGGTTTTCTTGATAAATTCGATTGCTTCCGGTTCAGTCGCCTTGACAATCAGGCTGAATTCCGCAAGCAGAGCATTAAGTTGGCGCTTGCCCGGTTCAATGTACTGTTCGAATTTCTGGATACCCTTCACCTTGCTAAGGAAGCAGTAGGCACCGAGCGCCTGCATCACGCGCTGCAAGCTCGCATGGATAAAGCTTTCCCAGGCATCCTCCTTGGTGTAGGCCTGCACACGCTTGTTCTGCATACGCCAGTATTCGAAGAAGTCCTTCACCATCGATACCGGCAGGCTCACGTACGGGTCCCACAGGAGGCTTGCGATATCGTAGAACGCAGACCCTCGACGTGCTCCCTGGAAATCCACGAAGGCGATTTCGGAATTCGGGCGGACCATGATATTCTGGCTCTGGAAGTCACGGTGCATGAGCAGCTTGGGCTGCGCATCCACGGAGACCGCAAGCAGCGAGAAGAAATTCTTGACACACTGCGGAATTTCCTTCAGGCCACAATGCCCCTTCAGGAAATTATCCGTAAAGTAATCCGTCTCCCACTTGAGGGCGGCAAAATCGAAGCGGCGGATCCAGAGTTCCGTATGCGAACTGAAGATGGCCTGGCTGGCTTCCTGCCACTTGACAAGCGCGTCAATGACCGTCGGGTAGAGAATCCTCTCGTTGCCCGAACGGACGCCCTCGTTCACGGGGGCCACCTCGTCCAGGAGGTTACGCTTGCCCAAATCTTCCTGAAGCACCTGGCACGCCGTCTCGTCGACAGCGAAGACCTGCGGCACCGGTAATCCGTAGTTGCGGAAAGTCTTGGAATAATCCACGAAATGGCGGAAATCGTCGTTGACCTCGGCACACACCTGCAAGACGCAGGAAAGTTTCTCTTCGGAAATACGGAAATACTGGCGACCCGAACCCGCACCCGCAATCGGGGAAACGGTAAAATTCTCGGTATAGCCGCGGGAAAGCAGATAGCCTTTGATAACAGGAGAAATTTGCAGGGATTCGTTACTCATGTTACGTAATATAAAAAAGACAGGAGAAAAAAGTTAATGGCCGCAAGTTTTTTTATAAAAAAAAGCACCATCGGTGCTTTACAATTTCTGGTAACCGGCAACTAACGACTAATGACTACTACGAGAACTTGATGCGCGGATCCACGAGCGTATAGAGGATGTCGCTGAAGAGGCGCCCCACCATCGCCATAAGGCTACTCAGAAAGATGATGCCCATGACCACGTTGTAATCGCGGTTCACCATGGAGTTGTAGTAGAGGAGACCCATGCCGTCGATATCGAAGACCTTCTCGATAAGGAGGGCCCCCGCAAACATCAAGGTGCAGATTTCGGAAAGGCGCGTGGCTATCGGGATAAGCGCGTTACGGAGCGCATGGCGCACCAGTGCCTGGTTGAAGTTCATTCCCTTCGCGAGCGCCGTTCGCATGTAGTCCTTACCCAGTTCCTCGAGCGCGGAATTCTTCATGAGGAACGTGAGGAACGCGAATTCCCCAATCATGTAGCAGAATATAGGCAATACTAGATGGTGGCCCAAGTCCGCAATTTTCCCAAACAAACTAAAGTCTTCGAAATCATCGCTCGTAAGGCCCCCCAGCGGGAATATATCGAGATACGAACCGCCCGCAAGGAAGATGATGAGCAAGATACCGAGTGCGTATCCCGGCATCACGTAGCCCGAGAAAATCACGCCCGAGCTAAGCGAATCGAGCTTACTCCCGTGATGCACGGCCTTCCAGAGGCCAAGCGGGATGCAGATCAGGTAGCTCAGAAAGAACGACGTGATACCGAAGAACAGCGAAATCGGGAAGCGGCTCACGATGACGTCCCAGACCGGAAGCCCGTAGGTGTAGCTCGAGCCCAGGTCCAGGTGCAGCACGTTCCAGAGCCAGGTCAGGTAGCGCTTCCAGGCGGGCTGGTCAAAGCCGAAGTACGCCTGGATTTGGGCGATCTGGTCGGGCGAGAGCGCCTTCGAGGCATCCACCCCGCCCTTCATCGCAGCGGCCTGCTGCGCGCGCGAAATCATTTCCTCCACGGGGCCGCCCGGCAACATCTGGATAAGAATAAAGCATACCAGAGAAATCCCGATGAGAGTCGGGATCATCAAGAGCAAGCGGCGGAGGATATAGGAACGCATTTACCTCATCTTTCCGGAGCGCAGCACGTCCATCATATTGAAGGGTTTGGCAGTACCGGCGGCAATCTGTTCGGCAAGGAAGTTCACGGCGTCCACAGTGCCTTCGGCGTAAATCTTGCGGCCGCACACATTATGCTGGAACTCGAAATGAACAGTGCCGTCTGCGCTGTCGAGGCAGTAGGTGTGGAAGGCGTGACCGCCGAGGTATTCTTCGGGCACGTGCATGCGTTCCATCTGTTCCTTTTCGTCGCGGACCTTCTCGATATCGTCCGGCGTATAGGCAAAGCCCATCTTCTGGAAGGTGCTCACGACCGCGCGGGCCGTACCGCTCGTGTCGGCCTTGCTCTTCTGGTGGCTCTCGACCACAGAAAGCTTATAGCCGTCGAATGCAGACGGAAACTCGTTTGCCAGGAACTCGATCATGCTCTGGAAGGCGACAATCTGCTTTGCCATATTCGGGGCAATAACACTCGGGTGGTTTGCATCGGCCACGAGCTTCGCAAGCGCATCTCGGTCACCGCCGGTGGTACCCATCACGAACGGAATCTTGTGCTTTACGTAGAAAGCGGCGTTGTCATTCACGGCCGACGGGTGCGTGTAGTCGATGCAGATAACGTTCGGATACTTTGCAAGTACTTCACCGATGCGTTCCTCGCGGTTAGAGGGCTTCAAAAGCTGGATGGTCTTCCCCGCCACTACGGATTCGTTTTCCACGATAATCTCACCCGTCAGGGAATACGGGACCAGTTCCAAGCCACGGGCCACGCATGTTTCGGCCACGATGCGGCCCATGTTGCCCGGAATACCATTAACCATCACTTGTACAGACATAAAATCTCCTGTTTTTAACCGCAAAAATAATTAAAAACGCACTCTCTAATAACAATGCAAGACAATATTGCCTCTTCTACGATTTAATATGCCCACACCAAACGTAACAAACATTTTACAAATTTTACAGAAAATGGATAACATATGTTATCACAAAACGAAGGATTATTTCCCTAGAATTACCCTCCGTGAAACTGAAAACTGAAGAGGAACGTATTTTTGACGAGACTCTCGCGTATATCATAAAGGCGCGACGGGATAAGTTAGACTATTCCCAACAGTACATCAGCGATAACGCCTGCGTTTCGAGAACAACATTGGGAAAATGGGAAAAAGGCGAAAAGACGCCCATAACCTTTGACTTCTACAACGTTGTCAAGGTCCTATACAAGAATCCATCTGAATTCTGGGAAGAGTTTTCCACCGCATACGAAAAGAATGCAGCCCCCATTCGCGAAGCTGCAGAAAAGATGAAATACCAGTCTTATATTGAACGAACTCGCAACAAAAAGAAAAAATGACGGTTAGCGCATTCTAGCCATTTTCATCTAACCATCTCTGGAGAATTATCGCGGCGGCTAATTGATCAATTACCGCCTTATTTTTTTGCTTTTTCTTCTTGCTGAAGTAAGACGTCTTTTCCTGGGCCTGCACGCTGGAGTACGATTCGTCCTGCGTGTATACAGGAAGTCCCGGAAAACGGAGTTTCAGGTCCTCGACGAACTTCTCCACCACCACGTTCTTGCCGTCCTTACGGCCATCGGGGTGGTACGGCATCCCCACCACGAAAGCGTCAATCTTGTTCACCTTCACGAGTTCATCGAGCCTTACAAACAAGTTTGTCGTCTTCTGGTCGATTGTCTCGCGAGAAAAAGCCATGCGCAGCTCGGAATCGGCAAAAGCGACCCCGACGCGATGTTCTCCGTAATCTAGTGCCAAGTAGTTCATCGGAGCGAAATATAAAAAAAGAAGCCCGCAAAAAACAAGAAGCCCGGCTAGAAGCCGGGCCGACCTGCCGTTCAACGGGGCCTACACTAGAGAAGGTAGGTCATCGAAAGCTGGATGTTCCAGGCGCTCGGTTTGTCTTTAACGTCATCGCTTACACTGTTGAAGTCGTACATGAAGCGGAGACCGACGTTCATGTCGTGACCACCCTGGTGGAACTGAGCACCGGCACCGAGAACAAGCGACACATAAACGCTGCTGGTCTCAATGTCATCGGCAGCGACAAGATCGCTTGCGTAGTCGACCTCGTTGTCGTAGGTATCATAGTAGTTGTACTGCGCCGAGAACATGTCGGCAAGGCAGAATGCGAGACGGAGACCGCCTTCCACGTAGAGGAAAGAAAGGGGTTCGTAACGGGCGAGCACGGGCACGTCCATGAGGATCTGCGAGATGCCCTGTTCGTATTCGTATTCGTAACCCGAGGCCCCGGGAACGGGAGCGCGGTCGGTGGTTTCATAGAAATAGCGGAAGATGAAGTTCACTTCGGGAGCGACAGCAAACTGCTTGTTGATATAGTAACGGAGGGAACCGCCCACATAGCCGCCAACGGCAGTAAGGTCGCCAAGACCGCCCACGCCCACGCCGATATGGCCGCCCAGACGGATTTTCTGGTAGTCGGTATCGTCAGAAGACTTTTCCGCGGCAGGAGCGGCGGACTCGGCTTCTTCGGCGGGTTCAGCCTGGGTGGATTCCTCTGTAGAGTAGCTGTCATCTTCGGTTGCGGCAGGGGTATCGCCGTAATCATCGTCGTACTGGGCGAACGAAGGTACACAGGCAAAGCCAAACGCTATGGCAAGCACGGCCAATTTTTTCATAGAATTCTCCTTCAGAAAGGTTAGTGAGTTTGTTCAATAAAAAATAGCAATCGTCGATGCAGATGTCAACAAAAAAACTCAATCCTTTTTTTTTGCGAATTTTGGCATTTAACGGCCCCGTTTGCCAATTAGACCCACCCCAATTTTTCTATCTTTACGCCCACTATGAGCAATATGAAGAACGATTTATGGGTCGGCGTGGACGTTGGTTCCACCACCGTAAAGATTGCGGTTGTCGATCCAGAGACCAACAAGCTTTTGCATTACACGTACCAGCGCCACAACGCCATGCAGGCGCAAAAGGTTTTCGAGGTGCTGCGTGAAGCCCACGGGCTCTTCCCGGACAAGAATTTCAGGGTAGCCTTCTGCGGTAGCGGCGGCCAGCCCTTTGCCGAAGCCACACACGCCTTCTTCGTGCAGGAAGTCGTCGCGAACGCCCTCGCCGTTCGCGCCACCTACCCCGAATCCAGGGTAGCCATCGAACTCGGCGGCCAGGATGCAAAGGTCGTTTTCTTCGAAAAAGACCGCACCACAGGCAAACTCATCGCCTCTGACATGCGCATGAACGGCGTTTGTGCCGGCGGAACGGGAGCCTTTATCGACCAGGTGGCCGAACTCCTGCGCATCAAGACCGAAGCCTTTGAAGGCTTTGCCAAGCGCGGCCAGAAGGTCTACGAAATTTCGGGCCGTTGCGGCGTGTTCGCCAAGACGGACATCCAGCCGATGCTTAACAACGGCATCGCCAAGGAAGACATCGCCCTCTCGAGCTTCCATGCCATCGCCAAGCAGACCATCGGTGGCCTTGCCCAGGGTATGGAAATCAAGCCGCCCGTAATTTTCGAAGGCGGTCCGCTCACATTTAACCCGACTCTCGTACGCGCCTTCAAGGAACGTCTGGGCATCTCCGACGAGCAGGCCATTGTGCCAGAACACTCCGAAGTGCTCGTCGCCATGGGTGCAGCCCTTTCGCTCGGGTCCATGTTCGCCGACCAGGAATGCCAATACCGCATGGAAGGCTCCCTGGACGCCCTCGTACACTTTAATGAAATCCGCCAAGCCGAAAACAAGGCCAAGGCTGCCGCCGACCTCTTCTTCAAGAACGATGCCGAATACAAGATGTTCCTCGAAGAACACAAGATGGCCGACAACCACTACCCGCAGCCTGCCTCCGGTACCGAACTCAACGTGTACCTCGGTATCGACGCCGGTTCCACCACCACCAAGTTCGTGCTCCTCGACGAGCAGGATAACGTGGTCGACGGCTTCTATGCAAGCAACGACGGTGAACCGCTCGCCGTGCTGAAGCGCGCCATGAACGAACTCGCCGACCGCTACGAGGAATACGGCGTAAAGCTCAACATTCTGGGTGTAGGTACTACCGGTTACGGTGAACAACTCTTCGCCAAGGCCGTCCATGCCGACTACCATACGGTGGAAACGGTCGCCCACGCGAACGCCGCCCAGAAGATTTGCCCCGACGTAAGCTTTATCCTCGACATCGGTGGCCAGGACATGAAGGCCATCTCCGTCCAGGATGGCGTGGTCACCGGCATCATCCTGAACGAGGCCTGCTCCTCGGGTTGTGGTTCGTTCATCGAAACGTACGCCCGCAGCCTCGGCATCCCGATGGAAAAGATTGCCGAACTCGCCTTCAACGCGAAGAGCCCCTCCCAGCTGGGTTCCCGCTGCACGGTGTTCATGAACAGTTCCATCATCACGGAACAGCGCGACGGCAAGCAGCCCGAAGACATCATCGCGGGTATCTGCCGTTCCATCATCAACAACGTCTTTACGAAGGTCATCCGTATCCGTAACCTGAACACCCTCGGCAAGAAGGTCGTGGTCCAGGGCGGTACCTTCAAGAACAACGCGGTCCTCCGCGCCTTCGAGCAGTACACCGGCCTTAAGCCCATCCGTCCCGAACGTCCGGGCGAAATGGGCGCCATCGGTATCGCGCTCCTCACCCGCAAGTACATGGAAGAGAAGCGCAAGGAAAATCCGGACCTCAAGTCGAGTTTCATCGGCCTCGAGGCCATGAAGACCTTCAGCTGGCACAACCAGCCGGGCCAGCTCTGCCAGTACTGCACCAACCACTGCTCCCGCACTATTGTCACCTTCAGTGACGGCCAGAGCTTCGTTACCGGCAACCGCTGCGAACGCGGTGAAGTCACCGCCGACCCGAACGACCCGAAGACGAAGGCCCTCATCGCCGAAATCAACAAGAAGATGCTCGCCGTGCCCGACATGATCAAGCGCACGAACCAACTTCTGGTGAAGGACTATGCCCCGGCAAAGCTCGCCCCCAACAACGGGAAGACCATCGGTATCCCGCGCGCCCTCGAATTCTGGGCCAGCCTCCCCTTCTGGAAGGCGTTCTTCACGAGCCTCGGCTACACCGTCGTCGTGAGCCGCCAGAGCGACTACAAGATGTTCGAAGCCGGACTCCACAGCGTGCCCAGTGACACCGTGTGCTTCCCGGCCAAGCTCGTGCACGGCCACGTGCTCAGCCTCATCGAAAAGAAGGTCGACCGCATCTTCTTCCCGATGATGATTGCCATCCCGAGCGACCACACCAAGTTTACCGCCACCTCCGTGTGCCCCGTGGTGCAGGCCTACCCCAACGTATGTAAGAACACCGACGAGCCCGAAAAGAACTACGGCGTGCCGATGGACCAGCCGATTTTCCACTGGTTCAATACGAAACTCCGCCGCAGCCAGACCGTCGACTGGTTCCACGAGAACTGGAAACTCGACAAGAAGCTTTTGAACAAGGCCGTCGACGAAGGCGAAAAGGCCCTCAACTGCTACCGCACCACGCTCCTCGAGGAAGGCCAGAAGATTCTCGACGACGTCCGTGCCCAGAATACCTTCGCTGTCGTGATTGCGGGCCGTCCGTACCATGCGGACATGCTCATCAACCACAACATCGCAAGTCACTTTACGGCGATGGGCATTCCAGTGCTCACCACCGAATCGCTCCCGGGCGTGTACGATCAGGATGTGCCGAGCCACACCCGTATCGAAATCAAGAATACCTTCCACCTGCGCATGATTGGCGCCACGATGATTGCGGCCAAGGACCCGAACATCGAACTTGCCCAGATCGTGAGCTTCGGTTGCGGCCATGACTCCATCTTGACCGACGAAATGCTGCGCATGATGCACCGCGATTCCAACAAGGAAATGCTCATGCTCAAGCTCGACGAAGGCGACGCCCGTGGCCCGGTGGGCATCCGTATCAAGAGCTTTATCGAAACGGTGAAGGCACGCCGTGCGGCAAACCTCCCCGACAAGCCCGAAAGCAACGAGCCGCTGTACCACACGCCGTTCGTCGCCGAAGACAAGCAACGCCGCCGCATTTTGACGCCGAACCTCTCGCCCGCATTTACCGTGCTCGCGAGCGAATACATGAAGCGCGAAGGCTACATTGCCGAATACCTGCCCGTGGCTGACAAGGAAGCCATCGAGCTCGGCAAGAAGTTCGTCCACAACGACATCTGCTTCCCCTGCCAGGTGAACATCGGCGAAGCCCTCAAGTGGCTCGTCAATCACCCCGACGTGCCGCAGAACGAAGTCTCCATGTGCCTTGCCAAGAACTGCGAAAACTGCCGCGCCGTGCAGTATGCAGTGCTTGCACGTAAGGCCCTCGACGAAGCCGGCTTCAAGGACGTCACCATCATCACGACCGGCGTGGACTACAAGGGAATGCACCCCGGCTTCCAGCTGGGTCTCGACTTCCGCCTCCACATGCTGTGGGGCCTCGTGACCATGGACGCCATCGAAATCATGTATCGCGCCCTGCGCCCCTACGAAGTCAATGCCGGCGACACCCAGAAGGTCTATGACGAATGGATGCCGAAGGTCATCGCCGTGGCCGGTCACCTGACCACCGCCCAGCTGGTGCGCCCCTCCAAGCTCATCGAAGTCTTCGAACAGTGCATCGAGGCGTTCAACGCCGTCGAAATTACCGAAGAACGCAAGAAGGGCATCCGCAAGCCGCGCGTGGCCGTGCTTGGCGAAATCCTCATGAACTACCACCCGAGCGCAAACGGGTACATCGAAAACTACCTGATGAACAACGGCATGGAAGTCTACCTCCCCGGTATGACAGACTTCTTCCGCGTCGACGAAGTGGTTCGCGCCGAAAAGATCAAGCGAGGCTTCTCCGCCAACCCGCTCATGGACCGCGTCGAAGGCAGCGTGACGGCAAGGGTTTACACGCACGCCGTGGAAACCGCCCGCAAGTCCATGCACAAGTTCAAGCTGTACGAACACCATGCCGACTGTTACGAGCTCAAGGACTACGTCACCGAGATTATCGACCCCACCTACAACACCGGTGAAGGTTGGCTTATCCCGGGCGAAATCCTGTACAACTCGCGCCACGGCATCAACAGCCACATCATCCTGCAGCCGTTCGCCTGCCTTGCCAACCACATCAGTGGCCGCGGCCTCACCAAGGCCGTCAAGGAGCGCTGCCCGCATATCCAGATTCTCTCTCTCGACTACGATCCGGATACGAGCTTCGCGAACATCGAGAACAGATTGCAGATGCTCATTATCAACGCCCGCGAACTGGAAAAAGCAAACCAAGCCTAACCCTATTTATATAATACATGTTAAACGTCTCTAATGTCAGTCTTCAATACGGTAGCCGCGTCCTCTTCAAGGAAGTGAACCTCTCCTTCAAGCGTGGCAACTGCTACGGAGTCATCGGCGCGAACGGCGCCGGCAAGTCTACCTTCCTCAAGATCCTTTCTGGCGAACTCGAACCCAACACCGGCGAGGTCAGCAAGGATCCGGGCGAACGCATCGCCGTCCTCAAGCAGGACCACTTCGCCTACGAACAGAACACCGTTCTCGAAACCGTCATGATGGGCTTCCCCGAGCTCTACGAACTCGGCAAGAAGCGCGACGAACTCTATGCTCTGCCCGAAATGACGGAAGAACAGGGCATGCAGGCCATGGAAATCGAGACCCGTTTCGGCGAAATCGGCGGCTACGAAGCCGACTCGAACGCCGCTGTGCTCCTGAAGGGCCTCGGCATCCCCGAAGAATTCCACTACAGCCTCATGGCCGACCTCGACGGTGGCCAAAAGATCCGCGTCCTCCTTGCCCAGGCGCTGTTCGGCAATCCCGACATCCTGCTGCTCGACGAACCGACGAACCACCTGGACCTGGAAACCGTCGGCTGGCTCGAAGACTACCTCGAGCGCTTCGAGAACATCGTCATCGTGGTGAGCCACGACCGTCACTTCCTCAATGCGGTCTGCACGCACACCTGCGATATCGACTACGGCAAGATCAACCTCTACGGCGGTAACTACGAATTCTGGTACGCGGCCAGCCAGCTCGCCCAGAAGCAGCGCAAGGACCAGAACCGCCGCGCCGAAGAAAAGATTGAAGAATTGAAGGCATTCATCCGCCGCTTTGCCTCTAACGCCGCCAAGGCCAAGCAGGCTACATCCCGCAAGAAGCTTTTGGACAAGATGACCGTCGAAGAAATGCCGGCATCGAGCCGCAAGTTCCCGTGGGTCAACTTCAAGATGGACCGCGAACCGGGCAAGATCGTGCTCGAAGTCAAGAACGCCGACCTTGACGGCGGTGACGGCATCGTCTGCAAGGGCCTTAACTTTAGTCTCAATAATGGGGACAAAGTAGCACTCGTCGGCGAATACGACACACTCAAGACAGCCTTCTTCCAGCTGATTGCCGAAGAGACCAAGTGCCCCGATGGCGTGCTCAAGTGGGGCAACACCATCAGCTACAGTTACTTCCCGAAGAACAACGACGCCTACTTCGGCACGGACCTCTCCCTTGTGGATTGGCTTCGCCAGTACAGCAAGGAACAGGACGAAACCTTCATTCGCGGGTTCCTCGGCCGCATGCTCTTCACCGGCGAAGAAGCCCTGAAATCGGCAAACGTGCTCTCCGGTGGCGAAAAGGTGCGCTGCATGCTCAGCCGCATGATGCTCAGCAATGCAAACTGCCTCTTGCTCGACGAACCGACGGCCCACCTTGACTTGGAAGCGATTACCGCCCTCAACAACGGCCTCACCGCATTCCAGGGTCCCATCATCTTCTGCTCGCAGGACCATGAGTTTGTTCAAACTGTCGCAAACCGCGTCTTGGAACTCACTCCGGATGGCGTTCTCGACCGCTCCATCACCTTCGATGAGTGGCTCGAAACCAAGAAAAAGAAGAAATAATGTTCAAAGGGTCCCGCAAAAGCGGGACCTTTTAAGTTTGCTCATCCCCCAAAAATCACCTTTTGTCGATATATAAGCCGTAAAATCACCTTATCACACCATTTCGGCCATAAGGTTATCCTTTTTATCTCCGTTTTTATATATTTGAATACAAAGACAAGGAGAACTAACATGAAGACTCTCATTAAACACATAGCACTATTTGCAGCGATTTTGACTATCAGTTCTTTTGCCGCTGAAAAGGTATACATGGCACCCGTCGGTACCACGAACATCCACAGCGACTACGGCATCGCCGCCATGAAACTGATGAAAACCTACATCGAAGATGACGGCCGCTTCATCCTCATCGAGGGCTCTGCCCAGGATAGCGTTACCATCGAAAAACAGGAAACTGTCAAGAATAAGGCCGTCGCGAAAGGTTGTTCCAAGTACATCATCGCGGAATTCACCCGACTTGGTGAAAGCGTCATTCTCTCCTTCAAACTGTACTCCACATCGCAAGACGCTCCCATCTGGACAGACCGCCTCAAGGCTGCCAATCCTGACGATTTCGACCCCATTATTCAGCGTGTAGCACGTAATATCGGCACACGCGAAAAGGCAACTTCCGACCAGGATATCTATAATGTCACCGAGAACGAGACCAAGCTCCCGAAGCGCAAGAAGGTGAACTCCTACTTTGGTATCGGTATTGGAGGTATGGTTCCGCTCTCCCCCGTCGTAGAAATGACACCGGGTGTGAATCTGTTCGGCATGTATGATACCCAGACCCTCCTCATCGGGCTCGATGCGAACTTCTGGGGAATGGGAACAGACAACCGCTATAGCTATGCAGACATCGGCATTTCCATCCACTACCCGTTCGGCCGCAAGTTCATTGCGCCCTACATTGGTGGCGGCCTCAACCTCTCTTCCGTCGATTTCAACACCGACGTTACGCATCCGTACACCAGTTCTGAATACGACGACAGTATCAAGAGAAACCGTGTCACGACCAAAGACAGAACGGACAGCTACACATACACCTCTTCCGGTGTCGGTGCCTACGGTGGTGCAGGCATCATGTTCAACAGAGCCAGTTCCATTGCCCTCTTCTTCGAGGTCAAGTATTTCGTGAACTTCTACAAGCTTGAGGAGCCGAAAGAATATGTCTCGGAAGATGTCTGGAACGACTACACCGGCGGCTACAGCAAGAAACTTCCAAATAAATCCAGCAAACTGTTCCAGGGCTTCATGTTCGATCTCAAGTTCGGTTACGGCTTCTAAGGTTCAATCGTGCGTATCGCAAAATACATCCTTCCGGTCTTGGCGTTATCGCTTAGCGGTTGCTACCTAAGTCAGACTCATATTCAGACGACTGACGGCAGGAGCTACCAGGTCTACGGTGACGGGATCCTGCTTTGCGAAGATAGCCAGGATTGCAAGATTCCGCAGCGTGGGACGCCCCACACGCTTGAACTCGAAGCGGTCAAAAACGGCAACGTCGTCGGAAGAACAAGCATCCAGCGCGAGATAACGACCTCTTCCATACTCTGGGGATTTCTGACCTACTTCGTTACCCTCTACGTATACGAGGCCTATCCGGATCAAGTTTACATCCCGCTCGACTACTCGAACCCGATTGTCAACGAGCAAGGGAAATACAACGGAGGCTTTGCTGGCGGCGACGCTTGGAACACCTCCCCGTTCCAGTCCAACGGGAGCGCATGGGATAACGGAACCAACGAGCCCAAGGCCGTAAGGCAAGAGCAAATTCCTCCGCCCCAACCCGTACCTGTCGACAACGAGGGATTACAGGAATACTAAGTCATTTGCGGGCAAAAATTCGCCCGCATTCTTTATTTTTGGTTGACAACAAGGGAAATATTTTTATATTTGGCACGTAATCAAGAGGACGTAGTAAATGTTGAATAAAAAGAATATCATTCTTATTGCCATCGGCGTTTTACTGCTCGTTATTGGATTCCTCTGCCTCGCCACTGGCCCTGCAGATAATCCAGTCAGCCTCACGGTTGCACCCCTTATCCTGGTTGTTGCCTACATGGTCGTGATTCCCCTCGGAATCCTCTTCACCGGCAAAAAGCAGGACAAGCAGGATTAAAATTCCGGGCGATTAGCTCAGTTGGTTCAGAGCGTCTGCCTTACAAGCAGAATGTCAGCGGTTCGAATCCGTTATCGCCCACTACCGAAAATCGGAAACGATTTGGGGTGGTAGCTCAATTTTGGTTAGA
>Ga0247609_10003176_pt1 | contig 16790 bp, 13 predicted proteins | sample 172DNAGHGlowgp2_FD_193487 | JGI IMG/M metagenome (GOLD analysis project Ga0247609, IMG submission 193487) | Sheep rumen microbial communities from Palmerston North, Manawatu-Wanganui, New Zealand - 1728 DNA GHGlow gp2 | ecosystem: Host-associated > Mammals > Digestive system > Stomach > Rumen ...
ACACTGTCGGATGCCGATCCACCCCCATGCAGTTCAGGGCGACAAGATGCAAGGCCTCCCGCCCTGAACGCAACCACGTGCAATAGCCAAGGCCACTGAACGACCTGAAATATCCATCCGGAACCAGGACCGCCGGATGCTCACTTCCGAATTCCCTCATTTTCTATCTTCGTCAATATTGACATTTTCTCGGAGCAGAACCGTCTTGATGGTCTTGAAGAAGATCTTCACATCCAGCCAGAAGGAGATATGCTCCGCATAATAAACATCATTCCGAAGCTTGGTTTCCCCGTCGGCACTATTGCGGAAATAGGCTTGATTATAACCAGTAATACCAGGTTTGACAGTAAGGATAACCCGTTCATGCTCATTGTATTTCTCCAGCCAATCCAGCGGGTCGGGCCGGATGCCGATGATGCTCATCTGCCCGGCAAGGACATTCAGCAGCTGCGGCACTTCATCCAGGCTCGTCTTCCGCAGGAAGCGCCCCACCCGGGTCACCCGAGGGTCATCCTCCCCGTTGTACGTACTGCCATCGGCCAGCCGGATATCTGGAGCGTTCACCTTCATACTACGAAATTTCAGCATCTTAAAAGGCTTCCCCCCATACCCAATCCGATCCGCCGCATAGAAAACCGGCCCCCTGTCCTCGAGCCAGATGAAGGGGGCGAGGAGAATAATGATCAGCAGTACAAAAGGAAGCGCAATAAAAGCAAAGATAACGTCTATGACTCTTTTGAAAAAATGAATGTACATTTTACGCTGTCAATGATTTCAGTTTTCTATAAAACTCGTCTCTGCGACTTTGTAATTTCGTTCCCTCATATTGCAGACTGCGCTCATAATTCTTTTTGCTGACACGCTCATACTCCTCCCGATTCGTCACCAAGAGCTCTATCTTTTGAGCCAGAGTCATCACATCGTGGAATGGAACCAGATAATCAGCTGAGATCAACTCGGGATTTCCACTGGCAGGCGTAGTGATTGTGGGCAATCCCTTTGCAATAGCTTCAATAATAACACGTGGCAAACCTTCCGCCTTCGTAGGAAGCACAAACAAATCTGCGTGATCAAGAAATGAGGATAACTCTGATCTACTCAACATCCCTACGCACGAGACCTGTTCTTCCACGCCCTGTTCTTTTGCATATTCAAGAATCTTCTCCGTACTGTTGTCCCAATCATCGCCGGCAAACTGGATGTTCACTATAAGCCCTTTTTCTTTCTTAAGCCTACCAAGTGCCTGAATAATAATGTCTGTTCCTTTACGGCTATGAAGACCAATCTGCAAATCGACATGCGCGATGGTCAATGCTTTCTTATCCGGGTACGGCCTTGCATTCGTAAAGAAACCCCTATCCAAATTCAGTGTAGAGTAATAACTCTCAAAATGATAGGGTTTCTTGGAGAAATATCTTCTCTGCAAATACTTCTCGGTCACACAGGAAACACCATCGGCCTTGGCGCAAATCCTTCTCATCTGGCGGTCAATAATCCTCCAAAGCAGCTTTTCAAGCAAATTGTTCGCAGTATTGGCTCCGTCACGGGCATCAAACACAATTTCTGTCGCATATGGTATTCCCGCATTTATAACCTGTTTGCTAATCCGTTGGGCAACTGTTGACGGGAGACGGAGAATGGCCGCATCACATCCCAACACAGCATTATTGACAGCCCGTCCAACGGCAAAGTATGATTTTGCATATTCTATGGGGCCATGAAAAATAGGTATTGGATATATCTCTATGCGGGGGTCCTCCATCAAGACCCTCCCCGTCTTCAGTTCCGCCTCATCTATGACACGATTGGCTATCCTAAGTTCTTCGAAGACGCGAAGGTAACGTTGGTAGAAATCATACCATTCCTGACTTTTGAAATAAAACTTTCCCCTATGGCGAAAGATATAATCATCACAAGATATTAATAGTCTGCTCATTAAAATCAGTGAACTTCTATCTTAGAAAGGTGATTATATATTCGGATTGCATACGCCATGCAGTCCTTTTTATGCCTGCACCACTTAGCAATAACTCTTAATCGATTCCTTAATGATGGTTTCGTTATAGCCAAATATGAATCTGACCATTTCAAATGCTCTCCACCAAATTGCTTCATTTGAACAGACCAATACGATTTATGCAAGGCAAAGATTTCCGGCTTTTTCCGATAAGCCATCAATAACACATTCTGGTCATCATCGGCTAGACCACAACTTGTCAGTTCAAAAACAGATTGTTTGATAAGATCCCAGAATTCATCCCACAATTGATCAGGACCTATAATCACTCCCCCCATAATGTATGTATCCATACTCAATACGATATCAAATATGGGTCGGTTATCCAGGTCTTGAATTGTAAAAAGATTTATCTTCTCCGGGAAGTCGTATGACCATTCAAAACTAAAATCGGATTCCTTATCAATAGGATCTCCACCATGATTATAACCAAAGTCAAGCCATGCAACCATTCCAGCAGCATCACCCCTATGTAATGCATCACATACACACCATGCTTTCAGAAGCATCACATAATTATACATTGCATTCCACACCTCAGGATTCTTTCTCAATAACCGGTAATCTCGCTGAATAGAGTTGTCGGCAACTGCCTTTAAACTGCAATAAAGTTGAGGCTCTATATCAAGACAATTGGGAACTACATGTACCACGGTACGGTCGTCTAATGACAGACCTTTCCTGAAACTCAGGATACGATCCTTCATTTCATCCGTTTCGACATAAACTATTATTTTGTTTTTTACCTTTGCCCAAACCTTGAAATGCTCAAAATACTGCTCGTCCGTTCGCTCAAAACCCTGCCAATTAGATCGATTAATGCGAAAAAAAGCTGTTACAATAGTAATACCATGCCCCATGATTCGATCGTTTTTATCTATTATGAAGAAGATTATTAATTATCATAACATAGGAAGGAATCACACTGTCAGCCATAAACTTCCTGTAATACTCCTTATCATTATGATTCACCGAATCATAGTCTGTTATAGCTTTATAGAGAAGGGTCTCGACTCCCTCAATATCATTATAATTATAAACAAAATTACCTGTTTTGGTAAGTTCATTAGCGACAACACTATGTTGTTTTGTCAATCCGATTATAGGTTTCTTATAACAGAAATACTTTATCAGTTTTGATGGGAAAAACAAATTCGGCTCACAATTGATATCTATAATTAAGAACATGTCTGATAATTCATAGTAACGCTTACATTCTTCTTCAGAAACGTGCCCAACAACTTCAATTGCGTCCGATAGACCTTCCTCTTGTATGAGAGAAATATCTGACTCAGAAATGAAACCCACAAAATAAACCTTGAGCTTAGAGAACACTATCGGGTGGCTTTTCCTCAATTTGGCTACTGCACGAATAAAGACATCAGCTCTACGTTTATCACTCAACGTTCCAATATGCGAAATGACAAATTGAGATTTGGTAACCGACTCACTCTCGAATTTTGGAATCTCGGTAATAAAAGGGAGCAGAACAGATTTCTTTTGAATGTCTGCCCCATATTCATGTACCCATGACTCCAACAACTCGGAATTTGGAAAAAGCAGAACGTCCGCTTCCTCAGCAACTTTTTGCTCATTCCGACCATCTAATCTTTTAAAAACACTGCAATGGTATTTTCTAAAAGCATTATTATGCCACGGGTCGTAAAACTGTGCCACCCATGGAATTCCATATTTCTTCTTTAAACGATAACCCAGTAAATGAGATGAGACCGGATTGTTAATCGTGTGAATATAATCAACTTCGCCTTTCTCGATTAGTTTAGAGGCAAAATTAATAACTCTAGGAGACCAAGAATAATGAAAGACATCAGGAGAAAAGACAAGATCTGTCAATCGGAGTTCTCTAAATAAAAGGTCAACGAAACTGAGAATGTGATTCTTCTTGATTACCTTGACATCAAAATTGTCTACGCAGAATGACAAATCATAATCCGCACTTAATACATGGGTATAGAAACTCGTTGGCAAATTTGGAAAAAAATGCCTTTCTATCTGCCCGACAGCATCTGATGATTGCAAATAAGTTGGTGCAATAACTAATGAACGAATCATTCTTTATTCTTTCTTCAGTCCAGAATAGACATAATCAGATACTGGACTAATCCATTTTAAAACGCGATTTGGGACACCAGTTACATTACATAAGTGAAATAATACTCTTCGAATACAATCTACCATAACGCAAGAAAGAAAAACCAAAAGCACTATTATCACAAAAACAACAGGAAACACACCTGCATTATAATCAATTAGCCGAGAGACCATTCCCCATAAATAAGGTCTTATATACCCATTTTCTGTAATTAGGTAAACAGAGAGGACACCTTTCACAGAAAAATCAATCACAGACTGCAGCCATTGTTTCCGTATCTCGATAGTCATGAAGAGTAGAAAGAATGAGATACTCATCGGAACTATTAGAATCGAGTTGTTTTGATAAAAAACACTGCTCCCTACCACATGTCCCGTAATCAATAATGTTACTCTCGCGATTATGAGTTTTGAGATAAAGGGAAGACATAGAAACAGAATAGTAACGACGCTTATTTTGTTTCTATTCTTCTTTACACAATCAGCATCTACGTATAGACGCATATAAGCGCCTATAAAGTACAAAACAACAAACCATACAATCCCGCAACTCCCCCCCCAATTAAGCCAGGGACTAAAAAAGAAGATATTAGGAATTATACTGAATAATAGGAGCAAAAAGACCAAAAGACTCTGATGGCCTCTCTTTGATAGACCTCCAATTAAAACATTCAGAAAAGGAGATAATAAATACAACGCTATATAGCACGTAACGAACCAATACTTACTTGTTGTTATAGGGAAAATAGATTCGAATAAACTTCTCAACGAAACGCTATGAAGCCCTAAAGAAAAAGTAAGCCAATACAAACTAATTGAATAGAACAAGACCTGACATACTAAAGACAAAACATGTTTTATTCTTATGGGACTCTTGCATAAAAAATACGATGATATTAAAACGAACAGATTCACCCCCATGTAATTTATACCACGAATAAACCACAAAAAGTAAGCATGAGGAACCGTGGGATCAAATCCTTTCAGAGAGATACCATGACCTAACCAATGATTTCCAACAATAAAAAGCATAGCAATTACTCTCAGCAAATCTAATCCCCGCATCCTACCCACAATGATCTCAGGATAGGAAGTCAATGTTGAAAACAATTGTGGAGTATTCCGATGAATCATATTCTATTAATCACTTCAACTAAACGCTTTTCATACCTATCAGAATCCAGAGAGGAAGCATAATCATATAGTTTCATAGACAGATATCTGCCCAAATCTTCTTCCTCAAATAATTTTTCCACCGCGTCAACGATTGATTCAACGTTTCTTGTCTCAACAAATAACGCAGGAAAAGACTCTCTGTCAGCACCACAATTTTCCGTAGTTATTACTGGACATCCACATGCTGCCGCTTCAATGACACTCCCAGCAAAACCTTCATTAAGTGTAGGGAAGACCATCGCTTCTGCAGAACAGTATTCCTGAACAAGTTGATTCTTATCAAGAAAACCCAAAAATGTAAGATTATTATATGGAGGGAGTAAATCTAATACGCCGGGATTAATTCCTGCAACCCGAAAATCCAAATCAGGATATTTGGTTTTCAATTCTGTAGCCGCCTTAGCACAATAGATTAACCCTTTATTAATTGCATCACTACCGACAAACAACAGGCGGTGTTTCACAGGATGCCAATTGTATTTGGTTAAAGAAATGCTAGATGCGTATGGAAGAATAAAAGCCTTCCTACTATCAAAAGAAGCAAACTCATGAAGAGAGATTTCGACACATTTAGATGGAAGCGTGTAATAATCGGCCAGTTCCAGCAATTCAGTGATATAAGTCTCTCTAATGGAAGCTTTAGCCTCATAGATAGGGATAAGGTACTGAAACATTTGTAATTCAGGAATCGCGGCAATCTCCCGTGCCAAACTTTTGTATGTAGATGGTTGCTCGTAGATATCGACGATAACCTTTAATCCCTTCGACTTTGCATACCTTAGAAATTCGATGTTCTCGAAATACATCCCATACACACAATCTGCTTTTCCGATTCCCCATCTCTCACATACTTTTCCCATACCTGTAAAGGGTAAACTGTAATTAAGCGAATCATGGTTCTTCCAAATTGAATTAATGAGTCGTTTAAAGAATAGCAGATCTGATGTGTATATTTTATTATGTGAAATATTAGGATCCCGATTCACCAAACGCTTTGCACTCTCTGTCTCAAAGCCAAAATCAAGCATAAATTGTGACAAGCGACCAAGCACACTATACCTCGTAGAATCGGTATAAAGCCGATATAATAATCTATTCTTCTCTAAAACACGAGGAATCAGATATCGATGTCTGGCACCTATTTGTGAGACGATTACCCTTTCAGCCATGAAATATCATATATGAAGATAACGTAAGGTTCTACTGAACTCATAGATTAAAACACACCCAAGAAATGACTCTAAGCTGAAAGATAGTACTTGATTATTGGCAAAAAAATAGAATACCATTATAATCATATATGCTAGTACCGGGAAAGACCAAGGATTATTGCCATGTATAGAATCCTTCCATACTCTTGCAAAATAATATCCAATTAAAAAAACAACTATAGGGACACCTATAAAAGTGAAATCGTTTGCCAACCACAAATAAATCGAATGCCAATTCTCGTACATATCAATTCCATATCTTGTCTCAAGGGCGTACATATATGTTCCCGGAATCGGATTATAGCCAAAAAAACGATCTAAATAGAGCCATGTCTGCATACTGAATCCTCCAAAGGTAATAGGAAGGATTCCTATCTCAGCAAGAGCGATGGATAGAGCTTCATATCCTTGACATAGATATATCGTTATCTCTGAAAGAGAAGATAATAGCTCTGGTGAACAACGTTTTACATAAAAACTTCTATATTCTTGTTTTAACAAATCACTTAATTCAGACGAGTTCGATAATCCGGCTCTTGACAAATTTGAATACAGAAAGAAGAATAGAAACAATGCTATCACCGCTATAGATAACACAAACAATTTTCTTCGAGATTTGGGATCCTCTTGAATTAAGGGATTAGCAGCTATTGACAGAAAAAAAATGATTAGGATCAAATCCATAAGTCCTTTTCTCGTACCGATTCCCAACCAAGAAACAATGTAGATGCAAACGGTCAAGAGAAGAATTGACTTATAAAATGAGTTGAGTTTCTTCCATCTACATATTCCAATTGGAATACAAGCCCACCTAAAAGGAGTAAGCAGAAAGCCAGTAATGATATTCACATTTACGGTCTCAAGAGATTCACCTTTATAAGCAGAGCCCGGATTAACCAAGGCAAATAGCAGATTTGAGAACGAAAAGGACAATCCGTGAGTTGCCCACAAAACTTTTAAATAGTAAATGTTCAAAAAAAGACCGACAATCAATAAGATATGAACCAGTGACGCCGATACCTTACAATACGATGTTTTACTTTTCGCTATCCCACGTAAAAAGCCCAAATAAAGAGCAGAATTCAGGATAAAAAAGTAAAAGATGAGCAATAATAGATTCCCGTTTGGATACTTTATCGGTCCAACAAAATAAAGGATTTCGGTGACTATTAGAAAAATAGTCAAAACCTTTATAGGAAATCTATATAGCGATTGTTCCATTATCTATTCTTAACTGAAATAAGATCAAATAAAACACCACGTTCCTGTTTGTTCAGGCCGACAAAGATACTACATATGCAAACCCCAATAACGGAGAACAGAATGGTCAGAACCAAACGAATCCAGTCCCCTATTTCTAACCGAGAAAGAAGCAAAGGAATAAAGGCAGTAAAACAGACAACAAGAACTGCCGGAATTAGTACCTTACGAGTATACTCTAGAACAGATATCCCAACTGTAATTTGCATGCATATTAAACTTGCAGTTTGAACAATCACACTAATACATAAACTTACCCAATAAGCAACTTCAGGTAACTCTTTAACCTGGAGAAAAAAATAGCAAACTGGCACGGTCAGTATTCCTAAAAAACTTGTAATAACATTATACCAGCCTATTCTTCCAGAAGCATACATAATCATTGAGACTGGCCAGTTTAACGTCTCGACAATGGAAATCAGTAAGATGATGCGAGAAAAGGATATCGTATGCTCCGGGACTGTTCCTCCAAGCCAGAGATGAATAACAAAGCCCATTTCATAAAACAACGGAAGTGCCAGCATATATATCAAGAAGAAACATATCTTGCTAATGCTGAACATAATCTGTTTTGACCTATCAAATTCACCACGCGCATAAGAATCCACCATTTGAGGTCTTGCGGCCGTAGGAACGCTTGCCATAAAACTTGATAAAGCAGTCTTCACCTGGTATGAGATACCTCTAGCCGCATTTACTACTGGTCCAAAGAATAAATTCAATACCATGTTTAATCCTTGATTCCTAACGACTTGAGCAAAAGAACCTAACATGCTCCACCCAGAAAAGACCAACATTTGAGAAAAAAGTTCCCTACTAAAAGACCATTCTAAGTAGATTTCTTTTATAATCACCTTTGCATATATGTAATAAAGCAAAAAATCCACTATGGAGACTCCAAACAATAGCCACCCATATGTAGAAAGCTTATCAAAAGAAACCCATTTGATTACAAAAACAACAGCGAGTTTTAATAGGACGTCTATTATTCCGACAATTGCGTAATAGTCCATTTTTTCCATCGCCATAATAGCACCGGAATAAGGGACCTGCATTATTACTACCACTATAGATAATGCCGATGCATGAAATAGAGTTCGCGCGATATCTAAACGCCCATCAGGAACAACAAGCTTATTATTCAGATACCATAATCCAACACTTTCAACGAGCAATAACACGACTAAAGATAGAACCAACTGGATAAAAAAGGATGTGACATACACGTTATGGAATCCTATTTCACCTATTCGTCCATTCTCATAATTATAAAAACGTTGAATACATGCAGAGAGAGAGGTGTTCAAGAAAGCGAACATAGATACGAATCCAGCGACAACATTATAGATGCCAAAATCCTCTACTCCTAACACTGACAAAACAACTCTAGAAGTATACAACGAAACAAGCATCACAAACGCCATCCTGATGTAAAGATATATCGTATTGCGTGCTAGCCGCTTATTTGATGTTTGTATATTTCTCAACCTTGTATATGAAGCTTATAAAAAAAGACAATGAGTATGTTCGCAATGGCACGTGCAGCATCTTTCTGTCCACCGAGCCGCTGGCCAGCTGGCGCTACGCCGAGGCCAAGCAGCAAAGGACGAGGAGGGACTGGGCGGCATTCATCAAGTGGCTGCTTGACGAGCGGTATCCGGACGCCGAAGCGGTCGTTTTGGTATGTGATAATCTGAACACTCATAATATCGCCTCCTTGTATGAAGCGTTTGAACCGGCAGAGGCCCTGAGGATTGCCACGCGACTTGAGATACACCATACGCCCAAGCACGGCAGTTGGCTGGATATCGCCGAGATTGAACTCTCGGCACTCGGGAACCAATGTCTGTCAAAACGGCGCATAGACTCTATCGATAAACTCAACGAGGAACTTGCTTCCTGGAATACGGAACGGAACGCTGGCCAGAAGAGTGTCAACTGGCAGTTCAAGACCGCCGACGCCCGCATCAAGCTGAAGCACCTCTATCCAATATTGAACTTTTAAATGTTACAACGTACTACATTTAGGATAAATCCTTCAATGCAATAATTCGAACTTGTCGAGATACATCCCTCGAAATAACCGTATCCAACTCGCCATGTTTCTTGACTCTGTCTCTTATTTCGCATCTTGAGAATTCAGAGATACCTTGGATTTGATTCTTAGACAATTGAATAACAGGAATTACAAAATTACTATTCCTCGCCCCATCTCATCAAAAGCAAGGAACAATCCGTCCGGGCCGGTTCCTATCCAAGAAGCGGTTTTCCGAGCGAAGGCAGTACGTGAATATTAACGCACCTATAATATACGCAAAGATACTGCTTTTTTTTCGTATTTCGTCCCACTCAGTTACACCTTCTTCATCATCAGGTCCACGGTCTGACGGGAAATGGGCTTATCCCCCCTCGCCTGGACGAAGACATAGGAATCCAACGAGGGATTGCCGAGTTCCTTGCGGCAGCGTTTCGCGTGCTTCAACAACGAAGAGTTCACACGGAGGGTCCGCGTCTTCCCCGTCTTCTGTTCAGTGATGACGAACTTATCCGAAAGCAGGTCCTCCCACCGGAGCCTGAGAAGGTCCGACACCTGGAGACCAAGGAAACAACCCGAATCGATCAACAGGGAGTCGCGAACCATCCCGTCATCGTACATCTTCTGGACGAGCACCATCGCTTTGTTCCAGTCCATCGCGTCGGCCGCATGATGTGTAATCCCTCACAATGAGACAGCGATCTGATTTGTCAACTGTGAATAACGTGAGGATACTTTCATTGAAGAATTATGATCGTCACTTGCAAATGTCACATAATTGCATTTTTGGGGGACAGAATAGAAACCAATGAAGACCGCAAAAGACATAACCGAACGCATCAACGCCTGGAAGAGGGGAAAGATTTTTTCCCTCTCTGATTTCGCCGATCTCGACAACCAGGTTGCCGTCAGGAAGCAACTGTCCAGACTCTGCGCCGAAGGTCGCATCCTCCGCTATGGACGCGGTATCTACTATTACCCGGTCATCGACCACAAGTGGGGATTGGGTACAATTCCCGCCACAAATGAAGCTATCGCTACAGCTTATTCGCTGAAGAATGGTATTGCCCTGTATCACTCGAAAGTAGCCGCCCAAAACATTCTGGGACTCTCGACACAGAACCAAATGAATGCAGTCTATCTTACATATGGGCCGCGACTGGCTTGATGCTCTTTCCTCCCGCCTGTCCTCGGTCACCGAGGAATGCTTCTCTCATGACGTGAGACTTCTTTCACAACAAACTCGCTCAATCGTACTGTCATGCAGAAAGATCCTTTCCTGAAACTCAGTCCAACAGAACGGACATTCTTTTTCGTCAAGGCAACAGAAGGCACGACTGTCATGCACGATGTGGAGCAAGTGACTTACGAGCAGACCAAGCGTGTACTGGGCGGCAGGCGGCTGTTGTCTTCTACGACAACAAACGCAAATCTGTCCTGCTCCATACCCAAGAGGAGCCCGAAGTGACCGAACTCTTTGGCATCATTTCAGCTAACTGCTGAAATCATACAATATCTCTATCGGATGCAGGGCTTTCACGCCCGTTCCATCCATAATCTGATGCCTGCATGACGTTCCCGGAGCAGCCACCAACACTTTTCCTGACTTAATCAATGCGTCACCCAAATCACCTGCGCAATATGCCTTACAGTTATACCTGAAGCCGATTTTTAAAGAGATGCCGAAAAAGTGATAAAGTCAGGAAATTGATTTGCTCTTACAAGTGCTTAATCAAGTTTGCCTTCACTGCACAAGTCGGCAACCCACTTCCTGCTTCTCAGGAACTTCTCGCTCGATTCGGAAACCATTAAGTACGACTGCATCCTACTGAATGGAGAGATTAAATTCTGGGCTTACGGTTCAACCTACAGGCTCTAAGCCGCAACATCAGAAGGCCGAAAGGCCGGTAACGATCGCCCTCCGTAGAGTAATCTGCGGAGGGTTGTTGTTTGCTTCGCAGAGTCTGCCGAAAAAAACCAAACCCGGTAGCTTGAATTACTTCAGGGGCTATCGGGAATCAACATGGCAAAATTACGAATAATAGTCGAATTAGCAAAAATACGCAATCCCTTTATTTATCATACTATGCCAGCGAGGAGAGATGCAAAATCGCTTATGTCACCTTGGACACTGGCACGTTCAAGCGCAGACATATATTTGTCTCGTATATCTTTTTGAATGATAGTCCATCGATACCCTCCGGAGGCCAGCATTACGTTCATCATAAATCTTCCCATTCGTCCGTTTCCGTCCATATACGGGTGTATGAAAGTGAAGATGAAATGACCAAGCACTGCCCTCACCCACGCATCTTCTTCACTTTTCAGCAGGTCGAAAAGTACCGGCATCGCATCCCTGACGGCTTCGGGATTGAGAGGCGTATGCATTGAATTGCGAATATAGACCTGGCCAGACCTATACCCTACGATATCTCCAGCTTTGATTATTCCTGCCATCACAGACGGCGCGAACATCTCCTGGTACCATACGCGATGGTCTTTCTCTACAACCTCACCGGCATTCTTGCCATCGAGGATTGCCAGCAGGCTTTTCTTGACTTCCTGAAATGCCTGCCAATATCCGCGTGCCGCAAGGGCGGCCTTGTCCTCTTTGTCAGACGCATTCTCGTCCGGTTTCCAATTGCCGCTGCGGACTTTTTCAATCAGCTCTTCAGAAACCTTATAGCCCTCAATGGACAAAGAATGATATGCGTCCAGCTTATATCTATCCTCGACATCCTTCATATAGGCTTCGATGTCGATTCCCGCAGGCACGGAAGGTTTTACGGCAAGCACCGTATCGCGCATACTTTTCCACATCAGGCGAATACGCGTGGCGTATGGAGACAGGTCTCTGACAAACTCATACTTGTCGGTAAATGGATCTTCTTCACGAATAACATATCCGAAACGATCCATTGTAGACTTTATTTCATCAGCGACGGGAAGCATCTGCACATTCCTAAATGCGCCTATCAATCTCCCGGCGCGTGATGAACGGCCCTTGTCGAGGAGATAAGGAAGTACTTCCGATGAATCCCTTATCGCAGCAAGAGCTGTTCTGGCAGTAATGCTGCTGCGTTGGAAGAGAATCGGCGACGACATCACTAAGGCTTCGGGGATGCTGTAAACATTCAAACCATATTGGCTTTCCTTGACAACATTAGTAGCGCAATCCGCTTTCAGAAAAAAGATGCTGCATCCGAAAGGAAGGATCACACTTGTGTTGTTGCATTTCGGCGAGCGTATAATCAAATGGGGAAGGACGGTCCAATTGCCCGTCTGAACATCTAATGACGCTTCAGCTGGCAGACACCATTCTTCTCCAAGTTTCTCCCGTACATACTCGGAAATGAACCTCCAGTATGAAATATACCAGGCCGTAGTATCGCCGGAAACAGCTGCCGGATCTGACTGAATATACCATCCCCCGACGACTTTCATCAGAAAGCCGTTTTCAACAAGACGTTCCTGGTGGGTCCTGCTGATTTCTGAAGACCTGATTATAGGACTGTTCTTCGACTCTTGTAACTGTCTCAGGACGTCAAGAGACTGTGCAAGTTTTTCTGAAGGTATTGCCATATCTTTGTAATGTTACACGTTAATTCTTGTTGCAAAGATACACTTTAATTTTTGCTGCGCAAACACAATGGGATTTTTGCTGCAAATATATGTGTCGGAATGATGGAAGAATTATTAATTTTCCTGACTTAATCAAAGCGTCACCCAAATCACCTGCGCAATATGCCTTACAGTTATACCTGAAGCCGATTTTTAAAGAGATGCCGAAAAAGTGATAAAGTCAGGAAATGTACCACCGATTTCTAATGGGGAGGTGCGAGATGATCATGCGAGCTGATCATACAATATCTCTATCGGATGCAGGGCTTTCACGCCCGTTCCATCCATAATCTGATGCCTGCATGACGTTCCCGGAGCAGCCACCAACACTTTTTTCTCCCGATCCATCGCAGCCTTTCTCACGGCCGGGAAGAGAACCATTTCTCCGACAGCCATCGAAGTCTCATAATGCTCTTTCTCATAACCGAACGAGCCTGCCATACCACAACAGCCGCTTGGGATGACATTCACCTTGACACCAGGAATCAGCCTCAGCATCTCTGCACATTTTCCTACCCCGATCAATGACTTCTGATGGCAATGACCGTGGAGATATATCTCTCCTTCGAGCTCTCTGAAAGCGGAAGCATCCATCTTTCCGGCCGCCACTTCCCGCATAATGAACTCATCAAAAAGCAGACAGTTCTTAACCAACCTTTTTGCAGCGTCACGCATCTCGCCCGGAACGATGTCCGGATACTCGTCCCTGAATGACAAGATGCAAGAAGGCTCAATGCCAACCAGCGGAGTCTCATCCGACACAATGCCGGACAACATCTCCACATTCTTGACGGCATACTTTTTCGCAAGCTTCAAGCATCCTTTTGAGAACGCCGCACGGCCGCTTTCCACGTGTTTTGGAATTTCAACAGAATAACCCAATCGCATCAGCAGCCGGGCAAAGGTCAGGCCCAGTTCTGCCTCCTCATGATTGGTGAACTCATCTGCAAACAGATAGACTTTCTTGTCCGAAGACACCCCAGCCTTCCTGTTCTCCATCGCCACCAACTTCCGCATACTGTAACGGCTCAATGTCGGTATCTGCCTGTCAGCAGAGAAGCTGACAATCCTTTTGATCAGCCTAGCCGATGGTTTCCAAGTAGCGAAGAAATTATACAACGGCCGTACAGCGGCACCCAACGCCTCCATCTTGGCCATCCTCGCCACCATCCATGAGCGGAACGGCGTGCCGTGACGGTCGTACTTCTGCTGCAGAATCTCACTCCGCAGCTTGGTCATATCCACATTGGACGGACATTCCGACAGACATCCCTTGCAGGCCAAGCAGCTGTCAAGGACTTCGGATAGTTCGGGAATGTCAAAGACGCTTTTCCCGGCATTCACACCACTGAAAGCCTCGCTTTCATAGCCGCGTGTCAGAATTTCCCGCAGCACATTGGCCCTCGTCCTCGTTGAACAGGTTTCATCGCCCGAGACCTTGTATGCCGGACACATCGTACCGCCTGTCAAGTTGGATTTCAGACAGGCCCCCGCTCCATTGCACTGTTCTATGGAACACATCAGAGCGTGCGCCTGTGAGCGGACTCCACTGGCGCCTTCCACCTTGCACTCATCAAATGCCGCCCGCCAGTTATAGCAGGTCTTGTCGGAACACAATTCTTCCTCGATGGCGTACCGTTGACCTACGGAAAACCGCAGCCACTCGTCCATCGGAGGCGTATCAATAATCTTGTTCATGTTGAATACGCCGTCCGGGTCCCAGGTCTTCTTGACCTCCCGCATCAGTTGATACACCTCTCCACCATACATCAGCGGGATAAACTCGCCTCTCAAACGCCCATCTCCGTGCTCACCGCTCAGGCTCCCCTTATGCTTACGAACCAGTTTCGCTGTCTCCTCAGCTATCTCACGGAAAAGCTTCTTTCCTTCAGCCGTCTTGATATTGAGAATAGGCCGCAGGTGCAGTTCGCCCGTGCTGATATGGCCGTAATAGACACAAGACGTTCGCAGACGTTCCAACATCTCCCTGAAGTCTTTCATATAAGCCGGAAGACGTTCAGGAGCTACAGCTGTGTCCTCGATCACCCCGATGGGCTTGGCATCGCCCTTCATCCCGCTCAGCACACCAAGTCCGGCCTTTCGCAGGTCCCAGACCTTGACCACGTCCGCCCCATACACGCGGGTATTGGTATATACCAGCCCGGAAGCCATTACCTCGGCTTCAAATGCCGAGGCTTGTGCATTGATTCCTTCACGTGTCCCGCCCCAGAATTCGGCAATCAACAGGGCCGCAGGCATCCCATCCACAAAGAAGGAGTTCCGCTTCTGCTCCAGATTCTGAAAGCTCAGCTCCAGAATTTTACCGTCCATCAGTTCCACGGCAACAGGCTTGTGTTTCAGCGCAATCAAGTTGGCAAGGAAACTGCCTTCCAGCGTGTTGCAGTGCGCACAGACCACCATCTTTTCTTTGGGTGGCAGCAGGTCGAGTGAAATCTTTATTTCCGTGATGAAGGCAAGCGTTCCTTCTGAACCGGCCAACAGTTTACACAAATCAACCGTCTCTCCTTCTATCGCCTCATCAATCGCATAACCGCAGCTTCTGCGGCGCAGCGACTCATCCGGATAATTCTCCTTCACCAATTCACAAGTCGCCCTATCCTCCTTCCAGCCTTCCAATTGCGTCAGGATGGTATCCAGCAGCGGACGACTCTCGCGATACCCGGGCTCCCCTGTTTTCTCCGTGTCGAAGACGCTGCCATCAGACAACACGCCTTTACAGGCAATCACGTGATGTCGGGTGCTGCCATAAATCAGCGAGTGCGTGCCGCAGGAATTGTTGCCGAACATACCTCCTATACAGCAGCGGTTGCTGGTAGATGTCTCCGGGCTGAAGTATAGGCCGTATGGCTTCAAGGCGATGTTGAGATCGTCCCTCACCACGCCCGGCTGCACCCTTGCCCATTTCTCATCTGCGTTGACTTCAAGAATCTGATTCCATTTCTTGATGTCCACGACGATGCCGCTTCCCACTACCTGACCGGCTATGGACGTGCCGGCAGCACGGGGAATGAGGCAAGTCTTCCGCCGCTTGGCTTCCGCCACCAATTCAATGATATCCTCGACCGTCTCGGGATATGCCACTCCTTGTGGTACTTCCCGATAGGCTGATGCATCCGTTGAGTATGCTGTCTTGTGAAGACTGTCGGTGAGTATTTTCATTACATAGTCAAGCCTGCTTCTTTTCATTTCCTCCGTACCAGCAACTCAGAACCATTCCACCTCGCTGAGATCCAGCACATTACCGGGAAGGTTCCAGCCCGGGGAGAAGATGAAGGTGTAGCCTTCCAGTTCTCGGGGGATGCGGTTCAGGAAGGAGAGGCGGGGGTCGCCGTAATCT
>Ga0247609_10003178_pt1 | contig 16776 bp, 10 predicted proteins | sample 172DNAGHGlowgp2_FD_193487 | JGI IMG/M metagenome (GOLD analysis project Ga0247609, IMG submission 193487) | Sheep rumen microbial communities from Palmerston North, Manawatu-Wanganui, New Zealand - 1728 DNA GHGlow gp2 | ecosystem: Host-associated > Mammals > Digestive system > Stomach > Rumen ...
GAAGTACTGGGTGCACAGTGGGATCAGACAGTAGGTATCAGGGAGGTTCCCGGCGGATACTTCACAGGTCGTCACATCGCCAATGCAGTACGTAAGTGCATCAACGAGAAAGCAGACACACGTGAGACCATCATTGATTACTCTATCAAGATCGATGAAGAGATCACAAAGAAACGTAACGAGTTCGGTATGCCCGTTTACGAGGACTGATCCAATACGTAGAATAAAGAGGTAGAGAAATGGCTAAAGACAAGGCGAAAGAGAATAACAGCCCGATCGTACAGATGCCTGTTACGACAGGGAATGAGACGTACTTACAGAAGTATTTCATACTCCGTAAGCACAAGCTTAAGGTGGCATGGAGAAAGGCAAAGGTTAACAAGAACTGTTATCTTTTCCTTGCGCCTTATGCTATTATATTCACGCTTTTCTACTTATTCCCGGTAGTAGCGTCAATATTCTTCAGCTTTACGTATTATAACATACTGCAGCCCCCGCGTTTTATCGGACTCAGTAACTACATGAGCCTTCTGCTTGAGGATGATATCTTCCTGATAGGTGTGAAGAACACCCTCATCATAGCCCTGGTGACCGGACCTCTGGGATACATAATGTCGTTCGTCTTTGCATGGATGATCAACGAGCTTCCCAGATGGATACGAAGTATAGCGGTCATCATATTCTACGCACCTTCGATCGCAGGTAACTGCTTCGTTATCTTCTCCGTGTTCTTCCGCGGTGATGCTTACGGATATGCAAATGCATTCCTTATGAACCTTGGTATTATAGATAACCCCATACTGTGGTTCGTGGATCCCAGATACATGCTTCCGATCTGTATGGTAGTTATCCTCTGGATGAGTCTTGGTACCGGATTCCTTTCATTCGTTGCCGGACTGCAGGGCGTTGATACTTCCCTCTTTGAGGCAGGCGCTATCGACGGTGTACGTAACCGCTGGCAGGAGCTGTGGTACATCACCCTTCCTTCCATGAAGCCCATGCTTATGTTTGGTGCCGTTATGACCATCACCACTTCCTTCGGTGTGGCAGACGTTACCATGCAGCTGTGCGGTTTCCCCAGTACGGACTATGCGGCACGTACCATAGTTGCCCACCTTATCGACTACGGTCAGCAGAGATTTGAAATGGGTTATGCCTGCGCCATCGCAGCCATCCTCTTCCTGATGATGATACTGTGCAACAAGGCAATACAGGCATTACTGAGAAGAGTAGGTACCTGATAACGGACAATGATAAGAATGTTCTGAAAATTCTTTAGGAGTAAGGATCAATTATGAGCAAAAACAAAAAAATGAAAGTAATTGAGGAAAAGCCTTATAAGAAACCGCTGATCAGGAGGAGAAAGGCAAACAGATCCATAAGTGGTGATATTGCCCTGTATATCTTCCTGGCGCTGGTCGCACTGATAATGGCATTCCCGCTGATCTATGCGGTTGAGGCGGCTCTTAAGCCTCTGGATGAGCTGTTCATGTTCCCGCCCAGGGTATTTGCAAGGCGTCCTACACTGAACAACTTCGCCGACCTCTTCGTGACCATGGGTAAGGGCTGGGTTACTTTCTCCAGATACCTGTTCAATACCGTGTTCATCACATTTGTCGGTACCGCAGGACATCTTTTCATTGCATCCATGGCAGCATTCGTGCTTGCAAAGTACGATTTCCCCGGTGGGCAGGGCTTCTTCAAGATCGTAACCACCGCTATGATGTTCAACTGGTATGTTTGTGCTATACCTAACTACATAATAATCAGTAAGCTGGGCTGGGTTGATACTTACTGGGCAATAATAATCCCCGCTCTGGCAGCACCTATCGGACTCTTCCTTATGAAGCAGTTTATGGAAGGTCTTCCTACCGCACTGATCGAGGCAGCAAAGATCGACGGTGCAAATGAGTGGACGGTTTTCTCAACCATAGTTATGCCTAACGTTAAGCCTGCATGGATGACCCTGATCATCTTCCAGGTACAGGCACTGTGGAACAACAGAGCATCCATGTATATCTATTCCGAGGAAAAGAAACCCATGGTATTCGCACTCCAGCAGATCCAGGCCGGCGGTATCGCCAGAACCGGACAGGGTGCAGCCGTGCTGGTTGTTACCATGATAGTACCCATCCTGATCTTCGTTTTCTCAGAGAGTCAGATCCTTGAGACAATGGCAAGTTCAGGTATTAAAGAGTAAATTTGTCATTCTGAGCGAAGCAAATATCTTATGAATGACCGGAGGTAGAGCATGAAAAGAAAGATCGCAAGGATCGTGACAACTGTAGCCGTGATGCTGGGAGTAGGATTTTCAAGTATTGCTACGGTTAAAGCAGGAGAGGACAATTACACATACACATATGATTATTGGGGTGATGTGCAGGAGAGTCCCGATGCTTATACTGTTGCGCAGGTTTTCGATTACAGCGCACTGGGGATCGACAGGAATCTGAAGGCTCCCGAATCTCTTTTCGTGAAGGGAAATATCGTATATCTCTGTGATACCGGAAATAACCGTATCCTGGAACTTGAGCGTACAGGATCCGATTCCTTCAGGATGGTCAGGGAGATCACCGAGATCAAAGGTGCAGAGCCCTCTACTTTCAACGGTCCTTCCGATATATCGGTTGATGATGACGGAGATATGTTCATAGCAGACCGTGAGAATAACAGAGTACTGCGCGTTGATAAGGATCTGAATTTCAAGATGCAGTTTACGAGACCTTCCGATCAGGCTATCGATTCCGAGATGACCTTCAGACCTGACAAGATCGTTGTCGATACAGCAGGACGTATCTACTGTGAGTCCACCGGTATCAACAAGGGTCTGCTCAAATTCGAGGAAGACGGTGTATTCTCAGGTTTCGTGGGAGCTACCCGAGTATCCTATAACTTTATGGATTATCTCTGGAAGAGATTCGCTTCCCAGGAACAGCGTGCACAGATGGTTTCCTTTGTTCCTACCGAGTATGACAATGTCTACATCGACAAGGAAGGATTTATCTACGCAGTAGCCGGCGGTCTTGATGAGGATGACTTAAAGGATGAGACCGTAGATGCAGTACGTAAGCTGAACCTTATGGGTAACGACATCCTGGTCCGTAACGGCGAATATCCCGTTTACGGTGATCTGTACATGGGCGGTGCCGGCGGTGTCACCGGACCTTCCTACTTTAAGGATGTGACCGTACTTGATAATGATATTTATATATGTCTGGATCAGAACCGCGGCAGACTCTTCGGTTACGATGATCAGGGACGTATGGTATACGCCTTCGGCGGAAACGGTAACCAGGCTGGTTACTTCCGTAAAGCGGTATCCATCGAGCATATGGACAACGACCTGATGGTACTTGACCAGCTTGACGGAACCATCACACTATTTATCCCTACACATTACGGTCAGCTGATCTACGATGCGATGGCTCACTTCGATGTAGGTGAATATGATGAGTCACAGGCCTGCTGGGAGCAGGTAAAGATGCTCAACGGTAACTATGAGCTGGCATATATCGGTATCGGACGTAATCTTCTGAGCAAAAAGCAGTACAAGGAATCAATGGAATACTTTGAAGTCAAGTATGATGATGAGAACTATTCCAGAGCATTTGCACAGTACCGTAAGCAGTGGATACGTGAACATATAGTGACCATTCTGGTATTGATCGCTGTATTGGCTATAGTACCCATGGCTATAGGCAAGGTATTCTCCTTGAAGGAAGAGATTGATAATGCGGATATATTCAAATTGAGACGCTGAGACGATAAATCAATAGCAAAAATCATGTATGAAAAGGGTGGACGATAATGGCCAGATCCAGAAGCTATCAGAAAGCAGAGAGTAAAGAAGAAAAGAGAATGAGGCGTGCCGCGTGGTTGCAGCATTGGGGAAAGACGATGAAATTCGCTTTCTACTGCTTAACGCATCCCCTGGACGGTTTTTGGAAGCTGACCCATGAGCACAGGGGCAGCTATGCAGCCGCAAACACTATACTCATTCTGGCTATCTTTACGCGTATCATCAAGCTGAAGTACACCAGCTTTTTGTTCCTGAATGTGTACTGGGAGGATGTAAATGTCTTCCTGTATATAGCCAGTATATTATTCCCGCTGTCTCTCTGGGTTGTGGGTAACTGGGCGCTGACCACTTTGTTTGATGGTAAAGGACGTCTGGGTGATGTGTATATGGGCACCTGCTACGGTATGCTCCCGTATCCGGTTATCCAGCTTCCCCTTATGATCATCAGTAACTTCGTAACGATAGAGGAAGGCCAGTTCTATTCAGTCCTCAGTGTGTTGTCACTGGTATGGTGCCTGATCCTGATAGTGTGCGGTATGGGACAGATACATGCTTATTCCGCAGCCAAGACCCTGCTGTTTACGATCGCATCACTGGCGGCAGTGCTGGTAATGATCTTCCTGCTGATGATATTCTTCAGTATGGTCACCCAGGGTGTATCGTACTTCATATCAATAGGACGAGAATTGATGTTCCGAATGTGACGGCTAAAGACTAAGGAAAGATCATATAAGGATAGGAGTTGCCATGAGCGAAGATAACAAGATCAAAAAAGATAAGCCGGTAAAGGAAAAGGCAGAAAAGCCTGTAAAGGCGCCTAAGATCGCCAGGAGAAGACCCAGGGGCGAGACCAATACGGAACGCAGGAATGCGATACGTGACTTTTTTAAGAGTCTGATCGTACCTGTATGCTTCTGTGCACTGCTCGGTCTGGGTATTTTCCTCATAATCCACTTTGTAAATCCTACGGCTGAAGTCGTTAAGATACAGCCGCACGGTTACGAAGGCGGAGAAGAGCCGGTAGTAATGGAAAATGATGACCTGATCTTTACAATGGATCCCCTCACCACTCATTTTACCATAACAAAGAAATCAACCGGCAAGGTATGGTCATCATATATCGAAGATGCTGAAAGCGATTCAAGGGCACTGTCCGAAGAAAAGAACCGCATGATGTCCAACCTTCTCCTTACTTATACCATCAAGACAGGTCTGGAGACGATCTATGATACCAAGGCATTCAGTGTTGATAACTCTATATATGAGATAAAGCAGGAAGGCGATACCGTTAAGGTATTCTATACACTTGGTAAGGTTGAGAGAGAATATGTTATCCCTACCGTTAAGCGTGTTGCCGAGATGGATGCATATCGTGAAAAGATGGAAAAGAACGATGCATCGATGGTTAAGGATATGTACAAAAAGTACGATATCAACAAGCTTAAGAAGGGTGATGATAAAGATGCACTCTTAGAGCAGTATCCCATCCTTGCTACCGATCCTATATACGTGCTCAAGGCTAATGCCAGAGAGGATCGTAAGCAGCAGATCGAAGCAGCAATGGAGAAGGCCGGATATACTTATGAAGAGTACGAGGCTGATAAGGAACTGGATCAGTCCTCTTCAGATGAAGAAAACGAACTCTTCAACGTAGAAATGGATTTCCGCCTTGAAGGTGATGATATGGTGGTAGAGATACCTTTTGATTCACTTGAGTATGATCCCAAGGCTCCTATCACTCTGCTTACTCCCCTTCCTTACTTCGGAGCCGGCAGCAAGAACGATGAAGGATTCATGCTGGTACCCGAAGGCGGCGGCGGTATCATCGAGTACAATAACGGCAAGGTTGCACAGAACAACTATTACGCAAATATGTATGGCTGGGATTACGTAATGCGCCGTAAATATGTGATCCATAATACCAGATCATACTTTAATGTATTCGGACATTCATCAGGTGATAACGGCTCATTCATATGTATACTTGAAGATGGTTCCTCATACGGATCTGTTAAGGCATTCGTAAGCGGAAAGCAGAACGATTACAACTTTGTGGATGTTGATTATACCATCTGCTCCAAGCAGGAATTTGATATCTCCAATATGTCAAGTTCAGCGGTATATTCCTTTAAATCGGATCTGCCTGCCGGAGAGAAGATAGTACAGCGTTACCGCTTCCTTGATTCTACCGATTATGTCGATATGGCATATTCCTACAGAGATTATCTGGAGAAGACCTATGGTGAATACATGAGCCTTAATTCCGACACCGAGGCTCCTGTATCAGTTGAGATCCTTGGTGCGGTAGATAAGGTTCAGCAGGTATTAGGTGTACCCGTATCGCTTCCGCTTAAGCTCACTTCCTTTAAGGATGCAGAGGAGCTGATCAAGGATATGAACTCCGTGGCAATAGGAAAGCTTTCGGTTAAGTACAGCGGATGGTGCAACGGAGGTGTTAACCAGAAGATACTTACCAGTGTTAATCCTGTAGCGGCACTGGGATCTTCAAAGGATCTGAGCAACTTATCCACATCGGCATCAGGTTACGGAGTGGATCTTTACTTGAACGGCATAACCCAGTATGAGCATCGAAGCAATATCTTCAACGGATTTATCTCATACAGGGATGCAGCAAGAATGCTTACCAAGGAGCGTGCTGAGCTGTTTAACTACAGCCATGTAACATACGCAGCAAGAGAGGGCTTCAAGAGTTACTACCTGCTTCATACACCTCTGGCTATGAAGATGGCTGATAATCTGGTAGCAGCTGCAGGTAAGTACAAGACCGGCGTATCCTTCGAAGATATCGGTATGGATATATCTTCCGATTTCTACCGTAAGGAACCTCACAGCCGTGAGGACGTAAAGCAGAAGAATATGGAACTGCTCAAGTCCATGGATGATAAGAAAGTTATGATCAACATGGGTAATGATTACGCAGTACCTTTTGTAGATATTGTAACCAATATGGACCTTAAGGGCAGTGAGTACACCATAATCGATTACACCGTACCTTTCTATCAGATAGCTATCCACGGATACATCGATTATACGGGCGCACCTATCAATATCTGCGGTGATGATCAGGAAGAGCTGCTGCGCTGTGCGGAATACGGTGCCGGCCTCAACTTCACCTTCATGAAGGAAAGTTCCTTTGCACTGCAGAAGACCCTCTACTCCGAGTACTACGGCTGCGAATATGCAGCATGGAGAGACAGAATGGTTGATATGGCTACACGTTATAACCGCGAAGTAGGTCATTGCTTCAATCAGGAAATGAAAGACCATGAAGTACTGGGTGATTATGCACGCTGCACAACCTATGCAGACGGTACTAAGGTTTATGTGAATTACAGCTTTACCGAAGATTTTGTAACGGATGACGGTGTAACGATACCTTCCCGTGATTATGTGGTAGTACGCTGAGAAACAGCATATTGGATAAAGAGAGGCTATAAACATGGAAGAAAAGAACAAGAAAAAAAGACTTGTCGGTTTGGAAAAAAGGAAGGCTAGAGCCGGTTATCTGTTTTGTCTGCCGTTCATATTGGGCTTTTTGATCTTTATGCTCAGGCCGTTCCTGCAGTCGCTTTACATGAGCTTTACGTCTGTTGAGCTGGGTGCGGGATTGTTTAAGATGACATATACCGGTACGGCAAATTATTACTTTGCATTCCGTACCGATCCCGATTATGTAAGGCTTCTGACCGAAGAGTTATTGCGAATGGTGGTTTATTCATGCGCCATCATAGTATTCAGCTTTTTCGTATCGCTGATACTTAACCAGAAGTTCCAGGGACGTGCACTGGTACGTGCGGTTTTCTTCCTGCCGGTTATCCTTTCATCCGGTGTTATGCTGGGACTTGAATCCAACAACCAGCTGATCGCACAGCTTCAGCAGACCGTTGAGAGTACCACATCAGAGGTGAGCATCACAGCCGGACTGCAGACGATCCTGCGAACCACCGGTATAGGCGGAAGGGCATTTGAGCAGGTGTTCGAAGTCATCAATAATATTTATGATGTTGCTCTTGCCAGCGGTATCCAGATAATAATCTTCCTTTCCGGTCTGCAGACCATACCCGGAAGCATGTATGAAGCAGCTCAGATAGAGGGATGTACCGCTTGGGAAAGTCTCTGGAAGGTTACCTTCCCGATGATCAGTTCACTTTTCCTGGTAAACTGGGTGTATACGGTAGTCGACTTCTGTATGCGTTCCGATAACCAGGTTATTGATAAGATCCAGACCGTTATGGTCCAGAAACAGGATTACGGCACGGCATCGGCCATGACCTGGATATATTTCCTGGTCGTTATCGCCTTCGTCGGAATCACTTCTTTAGCTATCTCAAAGGGGGTATATTACAGTGATTAATGTTAATATCAATAAGGATACCTTCTGGGACAGGAACAGAAAATCCGGCGGATATCTGTTAAGAAAGAAAGCAACCCAGATCACCGTGAGCATATGCCGTTTCATACTGCTTTTTGGTCTGTGCTTTTTGATCCTGCAGCCCATACTTAACAAAATATCTGTCAGCCTTATGACAGAAGAGGATCTGTTTGATCCCGTGGTAATCTCGATACCGCTCCATTTTACACTGGATAATTATAAGATAGCGGCTGATGTTATGAACTATAAGGTTGGTTTTGTTAACTCCCTTATAATTTCGCTTACCACATCGCTTTTACAGATCGCTATGTGTACTCTGGTGGGTTACGGCTTTGCACGTTTTAAGTTCCCGCTCAAGAAACTGTGGTTCGCATTTGTCATGCTGATCATAGTCATCCCGCCTCAGGTCATATCAACATCCCTTTTCCTGAGATTCCGTTTCTTTGATATCTTCGGAATCTTCCAGGCGATAAGGGGAGAGGCGCTTAACCTGCGTGGATCCATTATTCCTTACTATATGTTATGTGCCGGCTGTATGGGACTTAAGGATGGTCTGTATATCTACATGATAAGACAGTTCTTCCGTAACATCCCCAACGATATGGAAGAGGCTGCGTACGTGGACGGCTGTGGTATGTTTAAGACTTTCTATACCATAATGCTTCCCGAAGCAACACCCATCATCACTTCCTGCTTCCTGTTCTCATTTGTATGGCAGTGGACAGATGGTTTCTATTCGGGAATGTTCCTTGGCGGACGTCGTCTGGTAAGTACCAGTATCTCTACCATAGTCGATTCACTGGGCGTTTATATCAGTCGTATCACAGGTGAGAAGGTTGCGGTATCGATCGCTTATTCCAACTGTATACTGTCAACCGCAACACTGCTGGTTGTAGGTCCTCTGATCATTCTTTACCTGTTTGCACAGCGTAAATTTGTTGAGAGTATTGCATCCAGCGGTATCAAGATGTAAAAAATGAACAAACTTTGAACAAAGTTTGAATAATATGTTGATTTTTTAAAAAAATCGTAATATTATAATACCAGGTTACCTGCCGGGAGGGGGAATGCCCGAACGGCTTAAGTAAACAATACCAAACAAATAAAATGGAGGGTAGAAAAGTATGAAAAGGAAATTTGTACCTGTAGCTCTCGCAGCTGTTATGGCATTCAACCTTGCAGCATGTGACAGCAAACCCGCAGATCCTGCACAGAATCCCAGCCAGGATCCCGCAGCGCCTACTGCAGCTGATTCCAATGGTGGAGGAGAGACCACTGATCCCGTTGACACTCCTGTTGACGAGGACGTAGAGCCTTACACCGTACGTACCAAGGCAGACGGAAGCGCTATCGATCTGGGCGGCATGGAGATCATCATCCGTGACTGGTTCTCAAATGCAGAGACCGATATCATGCATGCTGATCCTGACAGCCTTTCAAGCTACGAGGCTGAGATCCGTGAGTATCGTGAGTGGGCACAGGAGAAGTACAACTTTAAGCTTCGCCAGGTTGGTGGTGCTGACTGGGGTCAGTGCATCAACGATTTCGTTAACTATGTAACCACAGGCGGCGGTCCTCTTGAGTTCGAATATGAAGCAGGAACTCCTGAGAAGTGCGAAAACGTTATCTTCACTCTGCGTGATGATGCTACCACCACCGCAGCTATGAGAAATAACGAAATGTATGATCTGTCTACTCTTGATTGCCTTGATTTCAGCGACAAGAAGTATCAGCAGAACCTCTGCCATGAGCAGTACACCTACAAGGACGGAATCTATGCATTCTACGGAAGCATTTCCGAGCCTCGTGATGGTGTATACTTCAACAAGAAGCTCCTTGAGGATGGCGGACATACCGCTGATGAGATCTATGATCTGCAGAAGAACGGCCAGTGGACATGGGATGCTTGGGAAAGCATCATGAAGGATTGCCAGCGTGATACCGATAACGATGGTACTGTTGATGTTGCAGGTTGGACTGCTAACACCGGTGGTGCTGTTGAGGAGATCATCTTCTCTAACGGTGGTGAGCTTGTTGGTCGCGACAGCAACGGTTATGTTCTTAAGGTTAAAGATGCAGCAACCATGAACGCTCTTGAGTTTGCTAACCGTATGATCAAAGAGTATCGTCACAAAGATCCCGATGTAGACGGCGAGCCCGCTCCTTGGGATTACTACAAGGATTCCTGGAAGAACGGTGATGCTGTATTCCTGCTTGAGCAGGAGTATGCAGGTACTCCCGGTAACTTCCTTGCAGACATCAACTTCGATGCAGGCTTCGTAATGATGCCTTATGGTCCTGACAAGGCTGACAAGCAGCTTACCAACAGATGGAGCAACAACCCCGCTGTTATCCCTGCTTGCTACACACCTGAGCAGGCTTGGAACATCGCATTCGCATATGATGTATGGTTCGAGGTTCCCCCGGAGATCGAGGAAGAGAACAGTATCGTATCACGTGCACGTTCCGGTATCTTTGATCAGAGAGCACTGGATGAGACTCTGCCTATGATGAGCGATCCCGCACACGGCTTCGTAACATATGCAGGTATGATCCCTGATCTTCAGACAGGTCCCGACCTGATCTGGGGCATCAACGGTGATGCTAAGGTTTCCGAGGCAGTTGATGCTATCGTTGATTCCTGGCAGGCATATGTAGACGCTGCTAACAAGTAATTAACAGTTTCTGCATAACACAAATGAACTTCAAGGGGCGCGTCGAAAGATGCGCCTCTTTTTGTTAAAAGAAAGATATTTTCTTTGAGCAAAATGTGAGAAGAAATGACTATTTACGTCATTGTATTTGTAAAATTCTTATGATAAAATGAGCAAGTTATGAGCAAAAGACCGGTAAAAAGCAAAGTAAAGTTGATGACGGGACTCATGTTTTCGATGGGTCTTTTTTTGCTTGCGACCGGCTGTGAAGATAAGCCACAGGAAGCTCCTCCACTGGTACTTGAGAGCGGTGATGAGGCGGCTGAATACAGTCTGACCGAGGTAATGCGGGGCACGCTTGAGGAAACGGTCTCCATTCCCTGTTATTATCGTAAAAATGCGGAACAGGAAGTATATTTCCCCGTCAGCGGGAAGCAGATACGCAGGATCTGCGTACAGGAGGGTGATATCGTAAAGAAGGGTGACCTTCTTGCAGAGCTGGCTATCGGTAATATAGAAGACCAGATAGATGAACTTGAGTACAGGATCAAGCGTAACGAACTGCAGCTGGCGTATATCGACGAGGACGAAAAGCTTGATGAAGAGAGCCGTTATTACAGCCTGGTATATATGAGCAAGCGCAGCGAAGAAGACGTGGAAGATTATGATAAGCAGCTTCAGGTATCCAGGGATCGTAATGAACAGAGGCGTAACAGTTACCGTGACTCGATAGAGTTTGATAAGAAGAAACTTTCCGCACTTCAGACCCAGCTTGCACAGAGCAGGGTTTATGCGCAGTTTGACGGCAAGGTTAGTTCTGTTGAAAAAGGACTGATCGGGACCACCAGTAATATCGAAAAATGTATCATGACGGTAGTGGATGATCAGGAAGGATATTTTGAGGCACAGAAAGAGGATATGGTGCCCTATCTTACAGCAGAAAGCTACAGTATGAAGGTGATGTTCGGAAACGGAAGAGGCGATTATGAGCTTGTTCCCCGTGACCGTGATAAATGGAGTGATAAGCAGTATTTTTCTATCCTCAAGGGCGATAATACCGAAGGACTGGAAGTTGATGATAAGGGCGATATAACCGTAGTTACCGCAAGAAAAGAGAATGCCCTTTATCTGCCCAATGAATGTATACGCAATGCAGGCGATAAGAACTATGTATATGTGGTTACGGAGGAAGGCCTGCGTGATGTGGTCTGGGTAACCGTGGGACTGCACGGTGACGGCGTGACCGAGATCGTAGACGGCCTTGATGAAGGCGATAAGGTGATAAGAAGAGGATGAAAAGGAAGAGTTTACTGAAAAAAGGAATACTGACTCTTTCGCTGATACCTGTGCTCATGAGTTCCGCATGCGGCAGGGATACTACCGAAGTGCCGGAAGAAGAGATAGTCCTGCTGGATCCCGTAAGTGTGGCTCAGAGCTGTGTGGCTGCGGAGTACAGGGATATATATGATTATAAGGTTACCGGCGCGATATGTGCTCCGGCTCTTTCGGAATGTGTAATGGATACCAGTATGACTTTTATGGCATACGAAAAGACACCGGGAGAGGAAGTAAAGAAGGGCGATGTGCTTATCAGCGGCGATACGGGGGATCTGGACCAGAGGATCAAGGATCAGACAAAGAATATCGCCGATATGGAGAGCAACCATGCGGATGACCTTGAGCAGAGGGCTGATAATCTGGAGAAGACCGAGAAAAGCTATTGGGAAGGCCAGAGACAGCTTGAGGATCTTTTAAAAGCACAGCCTGAAGAAGATTCGCCCATATATGATGCCTGGACGGCAAAGCATTTCATAGAGTTTTACGGCCCCACGATGGCAGATCTGAATCTCAGGCGCACCAAGCAGCAGAATAAGGAAAGCGAAGAACTCTACGCCCTGGATCTGGAAAGACAGCAGCAGATCCTTACGGAACTTCAGAGAGAAAAGAACAACAAGATGCTGCTGGCGGGACGCGAAGGCATAGTTGTGGCACTGGGCTTTGTGGACCGCGGCAATTACAGTGATTTTTACCGTGCCGGTGACTGGATAAGGGAAAACACCATAAGCATGGCACTGGGAGATACATCCGTTAAGCAGTTAAGATGCGATTATATCAACAATTCCGATATCAACAAGGCTGATGATGTATATGCGCTGGTTGATGGGGAACGTTTTGAAGTGCAGTATGAGCCCTTAAGCTCCGAGGAGTACGAGCGCCTGGAGGAAAAGAACGGAAAGGTATACGGCATATTCAGTATCGAAGATCCCGGGGATGTTATAGAATTCGGCGATTTTGCTACCATCGTAATGGAAAATGAGCATAAGACCGGAGTCCTGGCAGTGCCTTCAGACTGTCTGTTAAGAGAAGGCGATGATTACTATGTTTACCTTTTCGACGGCAATACATACAGTGAGCAGCCCGTGGTCTGCGGCATATCGGACGGGCAGTATACAGAGATACTTTCGGGACTTGAAGCCGGGGATATGGTCAAGGCAGAGTATAAGCTTCCGGGTGGTGCTAACGAAGCGGTGCTCAAAACAGGATCCGTTCATTCGGATTTCACGGCTACCGGTTTCCTCTACTATCCCAGTGCCAAGCCTGTAGTCAATCCTGTTCAGTACGGTACCGTATATCTGGATGAGATATGTGTTAAACAGTATCAGCAGGTACAGGCCGGAGAGGTTCTGGTCAAAGTCCATGTTGTATCAGATCCCGTAGAGATAGAGCGTACGGAGCGTGAGATCCAGAGGCTTAATGAGCAGATCACATGGTATACCAAAGAGGGCGAAAAGGAAAACAAGTATCAGATAAAGAGCTTAAACAAGCAGCTTGGCGAAAAACAGGAGTATCTGGATAAGCTTAAGAATGATGCGGTTACAAGGGAGATACGTGCGGCATATGACGGTGTTATCACCGAGATAAGCAATGCGGAAGCCGGCGAGATCTGGGCATACAACAGTTCCATAGGCAGACTGGCAGACGATCAGTCCTGCTTTGTTATGGTAGAGGATGCCGATGGCAAGCTTACCTACGGCACCACCGTGGAAATATCCTATCAGGATGAAAGCGGTGCACAGAAGAGCGTTGAATGCCAGGTGGCTACCGTTAATCTGAAATTACTGGATAAGAGCCTTCAGTCGGGACAGGCTGTTGTTAAACTGCCCCTTGAGGTGGCTGCGGAGATAGCAGGCAGCAGCCGTAATAACGAAGGCTGGTGGAGCTTAAGCCGTGTCAATGTCAAGGCTCAGCTCAGAAATGTTGATAATGTACTGCTGGTACCTAAAAAAGCAGTTAAGGAAGTGAACCGTACCACCTATGTTACGGTGGTAGAGGATAACGGAGCAAGACGCCAGCAGGCCTTTGTGGCGGGCGGAGCGGATTCCGATAATTACTGGGTCGTAACAGGCCTTACGGAAGGGACTAAGATATGCTGGGAATAATGCTGCAGAAAATGTGGCATAAGAAATGGATGAATTTGAGCCTGCTGCTGGGCTGCATTTTGCTTGTGGCTACGGCGGTAAGCTTTCCTTTGTATCAGTCTGCGGCTTATAACCGCATGCTTCATGACGAGTTTGATCATTATCTGTCTTCACAGGGCGTATGGCCGGCGCAGCTTTCCCTTCAGGTATCCACCAAGAAGGAAAAAGACGGAAAGACCATCACCAATATGGAAAACTTTATCCCCACTCTGTACTCCGATCTGGGAGTTAAGGAGAGGGATACCATCTATCTGTATTCGATCACGGGAGGCACCGTAAATTCCGAGCTTCAGCGTAATGATGCAAATGACTTAAGCGCCCGTCTGGGCTTTAAGAGCAATCTTGAGGATCATATCGAGATAGTAAACGGCCGTATGTATTCGGACAGCGGTCTTTCCGATGACGGAGCGATCGAGGTGGTCATCAGTCAGAAATGTATGACAAAGCAGGGCTACCTGGTTGACGAGAACATGGTGTTTAAGGCTATCAGGACTTTTGAAGGCAAGCCCATGCGTTATAAGATAGTGGGTGTTTTCCAGCCCAAGACTGCCGGTGATCTGTACTGGAACGATAAAGAGACGGAGTTTGACGATCTGTGCCTGATGAATCCCGAGCTTTTCAGAAACAGCTTCCTGGGAGAGAAGTCCGTTAAGTTCTCCATAGTCTGTCATTATACCGCTATGTTTGAGTATGACGACATAAAGGCCACGGATGCTGAGGAACTTCAGAAGAAGGTTGATTATTATGCACATACCGGTCCGTACCGCAATGTCATTGATGAGCCGCCTATACTTAAGGTCTTAAGCGATTATAACAACAAGCATTCACGTATCAGCGCAACACTCACCATCCTGCAGATACCCGTACTCATCATGCTGGCTGCATTCCTCCTGATGATATCCGGGCAGATGTACGAGATGGAGCGTAACGAGATTTCCGTTATCAAGAGCCGCGGCAGCTCGCGTTTCCAGATATTCATGCTTTATCTGTATCAGGGACTGTTCTTAAGTGCTCTTGGTATCGCAGGCGGCGTACCGCTGGGAATGCTCCTGGCCAGACTTCTTGGATCGACCAGGAATTTCCTTATCTTTGATCTTTCGGAACAGCTTGATGTAAGCTTTGATCAGCGCTCTCTGATCTATATGCTCGCGGCAGCGGGGATAGGGCTTTTGTGCCTCACACTTCCCGCGATCAAACACAGCCGCGTATCCATCGTTAACTTAAAGCAGCAGAAGGCTCTTAATAAGAAGCGTTTCTGGGAAGTGCTTTATCTGGATATCGTATGCATAGCCATCTCCGGTTACGGATATTACAGCTTCCGCCGCAGTTCCGCCGACATGACGGAGAATGTGCTCAATAACCAGGCTATGGATCCGCTTCTGTATCTTTCGTCATCGCTTATGATCGTGGGTCTGGGACTTCTGTTTTTGCGCCTGCAGCCGCTTTTGCTCAAGCTGGTATATACCATAGGCAAATACTTCTGGCGTCCCGCTCCGTTCATAGCATTTATGGAGAATGTAAAGAACGGACGCAAGCAGCAGCTGATCATGCTCTTCCTTATCATGACGGTATCACTTGGTATGTATCATTCGACCGTGGCGCGTACCATAGTTGAGAATACCATCCGCAATACGGATTATACCGATGGCTGCGATCTGCGCATGAAGGAAGTGTGGACAGAGGTCGTGGACCGAAACGGTGCGCGCACCGGCGTATATATCGAGCCGGATGCAGGGAAATATGTGACTGCTCCGTTTATAGATTCCTACACAAAGGTATACCGCTTAAAGAATATCGAGATGCAGGGAGGCAGCAACGGAAGCCTCATGGTTAATCTCCTGGGCATCAATACTAAGGAATACGGCAGTATCACCTGGGTTGACAAGCGTCTTAACGGTAAGGCATATTACGAATTGTTAAATGAGCTGGCTGTAGTTGAGAACGGACTTCTGGTTTCTTCCAATTTCCGCGACAAGCTGGGCTTCAAGCAGGGGGATAGTGTGACCTACAAGCGTGAGAACGGCGGCGTGGCAAACGGTGTGATCATAGACTTCTTTGATTACTGGCCGGGATATGCTTCCGAGATCACCGAGCAGCAGCCTGACGGCAAGATGTCCACAGAAGCCAATTATATGATAGTGGCACATTTTGAGTATGTGAAGAATAAGCTGGGCGAGGTGCCTTATGAGGTTATGGCCTCACTTAAGGAAGGTGCTACGGCAGAGCAGATATATGAGTGGAAAGAGGCAAACGAGCTGCGTCTGACCACTTACGTTAACAGGAATGAAGATCTGGAAGAGGCACAGACCGATCCCCTTCTGCAGGGTACAAACGGTGTGCTGACCCTGGGCTTTGTGGTCACGCTGATATTGTGTGGTGTGGGTTATCTGATCTACTGGATCATGGCTTTAAAAGAAAGGGAGCTGGTATTCGGTGTATTGCGCGCATCCG
>Ga0247609_10003180_pt1 | contig 16769 bp, 22 predicted proteins | sample 172DNAGHGlowgp2_FD_193487 | JGI IMG/M metagenome (GOLD analysis project Ga0247609, IMG submission 193487) | Sheep rumen microbial communities from Palmerston North, Manawatu-Wanganui, New Zealand - 1728 DNA GHGlow gp2 | ecosystem: Host-associated > Mammals > Digestive system > Stomach > Rumen ...
TCGTTGGTCAATGTCAATGTTTCATTGTCCTTATAGCCAAGTTTTTCTATAAGTTCCTCTAGTTTTGCAATAGGTGTAGCACCACTTATAATGTCATCAATTCTCTCTCCAAGAGCTGTTTCAGCAAATATTGCTCTAGTTTCTTCAGCGTCAACATCAGCCTTTCTATCAGCAATCTCTGATGTAAGGTTTGTCCTGAGTTCTTGTTCTGCTGCTTGAGCACGGCTTTCCTCAGAATCAAGTTCATCATTAACGACATCTATTCTGTGATTAAGCTGACCTTCTGTCTGTGTTGCACGTGTTATTTCAGCGTTCAATGCTGTTTCAATTTCATCCTCACGTGCCTTTGCTCTTGTCTCTTCAGCATCAATCTTCTCGTTAAGAGCTTGTTCAGCATCTTGTGCTCTTTGACCTTCTGCCTCAATTGCAGCTTGCAAATCTGATTCAGCAGATTCTGCCCTTGCTGTTTCAGCATCAATCTTCTCATCGAGTGCTGTTTCTGCACTAGTTGCTCTTGCTATTTCTGAATCAATCTTTGCGTCTAGAGCTTCCTCTGCTGCTGTTGCACGGTCTGTTTCAACTTGTATTGCAGCATCAACACCAGAAATCTTCACACCATCCTCACTAACTGAAAGATATGGTTCACTAGTAGAATCTATGAGTACCTTTACAACATGGTCATCAATTGTAAGACCATCCTTAAACTCATTTTCATCAAGAAGTTCAGTAAGGTCAATTGTGATTACATCTCCATTCGTAAATGTAATCTTTAAGATTCCATCCTTATACTCTGTCTTTTCAATAATAGAATCAGACTTTACAAATTCAGAAACATCTAGTTCTGCAACTTCATTTCCATCTCTATTGTAGAAATAGATTTTATTATCATCTTTTACATATTCGGTATCAGAGAAAAAACTATCAAGGTCATTCTCATGGATGATTTCATCACTCTGGTAGTTGTTTTCTTCTTGATAACCCCAAGGTTCATACATTCTTGGTTTTCTATTTTTATTTTCCATAATAAAGCACTTTATTTCATTAAATTTATTATTTAATCCTAATTAACTATAAATATACAAAAAAGATGATTTGTTTCCAGAGAAATGATATTAATTATCAAATTTTTGTAAAATTTTAGTTATTAGTTTATTTCTAACAATATCATCATCTGTAAATTCAGTTATTCCAACCTCATCCAAATTGCCAATATGGTCAATTGCATATATAACAAAAGGGACAAATACGAGATTTGCCCCCTTTAAATTAGTTTAATTGTTTTAATATTTCTTCCTTATCAATGATAATATTATCTTCTACTTTCTTATTACTATAGTAAATTAATTTAACGTCGTTTTTAAAGCACCTTTCCTTTTTAAGTAAATCTAATTTTTTAACATTTAAAAAATTCTTAACAGCTTGTTCATACCCCTCACTCCCAAAATCAACTGGCTCAAAATGTTGTTTACCTTGACATTCAATGGCAACATTATACTCTGGTAAATAAAAATCTAATCTTTGTCTTTTCAACCAAGGTTTTGTTTTATTATATTCAAATTTTATGTTATGTTCAGTGAGAAAAATACGTATATCCTCTTCTAATCTACTTTCTGAACAAAATGGACAACCTTGTGGATGATTTTTATTTATATGATTATCTGGCGTTTGCCAGAACTCACCGTGTGTGGGACAAATTATACAAACTTTAGTTTTACAATTTTTATAAATGACTTTAGAATAATCATATTTGTCGCCATGAACCTTTCGAGCCTTCTCAATAAATTCTTCAACACTTATAGGCTTATTTGAAGCCAATGCATCCATTGCGCATTTTTTACAACCATATTTGGTTAAGTGGTTATTTGGTGTTTGCCAGAATTCACCATGAATTGGACATATGATACATACTTTAGTTCTACTATCTTTATATTCTACTTTTGAATAATCATACTTATCACCATGAATTTTTTTGGCTTTTTCTATAAATACTTCTGTTGTTATTCTTCCTTTTGTATCCCATCTAGAAATACTAGCACATTCTTGGCATCCGCCACCCCTAAGATGGGTAACTGGTGTTTGCCAAAATTCGCCATGAATGGGGCAGATTATACAAACCTTTTCGTGCATTCCATTATAAACAGTCTTAGAATAATCATACTTGTCACCGTGAACCTTTTTAGCCCTTTCTACAAATTCTTCTATAGTAACTTTTTTGCTCATACTTAAAATATAACTTTGCTAATTATAAATATCAAGTACAAAGTAAAAATTACCAATTTTCAAAAATTTTTGTTATAAAACTATTTCTAACAATATCATCATTCGTGAACTCATCAATTGCCACACCTTCTACCTTTGCTAATTTTTCTTTTGCATGCACAAGTCCACTGTCATTTAAATCCCTAATACCCTTTCTATCACACTGGGCTTGGTCTCCTAAAAGTACAATCTTTGTATTACCATCGCCCATTCTTCCTATAAGCAATAATGTTTCCCTCTTTGATAGGTTCTCAGCTTCATCAATGATAATGAATGCATCATCAAATGTCTTTCCTCTAGCATAACTTAAAAGCTCAAACTCTATAAGGCCACTGTTTATTAATTGCCCAACCATTTCTTTATAAGCCACATTACCACTAAGCTTAAGAATCTTCTCTAAAGTACATATTGTCGCCATCTGGAAGGGTCTTATCTTTTCCTCAATTGACCCAGGCAACAGACCAATCTTCGTTGCTTCAGATGCCTCCACTGTTGGAACTATCACTATTATCTTACTTATATTCCCATTCTTAAGATGATATAGCCCAGCAGTAAGGGCAAGAAGAGATTTTCCAACTCCAGCTGGAGCATCACAAATATTTAATTTAATGCTTAAGTCTTGTAAGTGTTTAATAAAATTTTTTTGCTTGTTGTTTTTACATTTTACATCCAACTTATAGTTCAATGTCTTTAATTTTGTACATAACCCTTCTGATGTAAGATAATTGAGAGCACTGTCTCCTTTCATCTTCTGCTCGATAAATTCTTTCTCAAGAATATCAAGACTTTCTTCTAAGCGTTTTTTTCTTCCCATAAAATTAGATTTAAAGAAAAGGGCGTATTAGCCCATTATAGACTAGTACGCCCTTTATTATGTTTAATTATAGTGTTTGTTTCACTCATAAAACCTATAATGTTTAATATAAATAGTTAAATAATCTTAATATATTTGGCTGATTAAAATATTTTTTTATACATTTGCACCAAGTTTGCAAACTGAGTTAAGAAACAAGTTTAATTGGAAACAAGTTTAAAGTTATGAAAATTAAGACAATTAAGGAAATCGTGACCAACCCCAAGAAAGATGAGGTGGTTCACTTTGTTGGTACTGTAAAGACCAAGAAGGAAAAAGAGTACAATAAGCATAAGTACTTGGAATTACTTATTGCCTCTAGTAATTTCAATGTCACTGCCACAATTGATGCTAAGGATGTACCAAATTACGATGAAGTGGTGAAGAAAGTCAAGATTAATGGTGTCTTCTACTTCGAAGGGAAAACTGACTTCAAATATGGTACAGATGTGGAAATAAATATAAGTGATATAGACGAGGATGTGTTCTTTAAGAGATTGGAACACGAGGAAGAATCCTTGGAAATAAAACTGTGGAAGCACATTTGGAGGCATAATGAAGGTTCTGCCTTGGCATTGATTGCAAGAAACAAAGACATCAATTTGTCTTATGAGTTTTGTGGAAAAGTTCCATTATTCACAGTCATTAGCATGCGGATGCTTAGATTGACTGAAATCATTGTAAATGACCCAAAAGTTGATATAAACATTGAAGATGGTTTTGGCGAAACCTTACTTGAATCTCTTATCTATTTATATGGCGCAGAAAATGTAAGTAAAGAGGAAAAAGACTATTTCGAAAAGGTCATCAAGTTGCTCATCAACAATGATAGGTATGACTTCAATAAGACAGACCTCAATGAGGATACGGCAATCAATCTCGCTTGTGAATATCCACAAATGATTTGGATTGTTGAAGCTCTTGCAGCAAAGGAAAATGTTGACCTCAACCATGTCAATGATTTCAATTGTGCAGCACTTGGTAATGCGATTAGAAATAAGAACCTTGAAGTCATTAAGATTCTTGCAAAGAGAAAGGACTTGATTGTTCGTGACGCAGACAGAGAAATGGCAAAGAAATATGGCGTTAACCTTTCAGAATTTGGTTTAGTATGATTAATATTAGTGGTACAGTTTGGATTGGTGTTGCAATTATCACTTTTGTGATTGGTGCAATCATTATGGGATATGTCCTAACCAACAATAAAGGAAAGTTGGATGATGACTTTGAACTTATTGTCCCAAGTATGCTTGGTATTGCAATGTGTTCTGCATTTTGGCCATTCGTACTAGCAATTGGTGCAATATGCTGTGTGGTATGGGTATTGCTTAGCATTGGTAAGATTATGAAGAAAACCAAGATTAAGAGAAACAATCGTAAGGTTCTATTGAATAACGTTAATAAACTGATGGAGAAATGACTACTACAATTTGGATTATTGGCGCAATCATTACAGCAATAATTGGAATGATTGTATTAGGATACCTCTTAACTGACGAAAATGGTAGGGTGATAGACGAAGAAGACGTTGCGCCTAGCATCTTTTGCTTAATGTTTTGCGCAGGAACTTGGCCAATCGCAGTATCCCTTGGAGCATTGTGTGGTCTTGTGTGGTGCTTATTTAATGTTGGCAAGATTATGAAGAAGGTAAGTACCAAGAAAAAGAAACGCAAGACTCTCTTGGATGATGTTAATAAATTGATGGAAAAGTGAAGAAATTATTAATAATGTACTTGATTTTGGCGAGTGTGATACTTGGTCTATCACACTTGCTGAAGGATGGTATAATGGTTTTACCTTATATTTGCGAATTATGATTAGCAGTTTAATACTAACATTTAAACCAATACTAGGTATGTACTTTATGGAAGGTGCTTGGCTAGCTGGAACTATCTTTATCTTCCTACTTGGCTCTTTCTTGATTGGATACTTCTGCAAAATAGATGAACACGGTTCATTAATCATAGCATACATGATTCTGTTGGGATTGGTTGCATTGTTTTGGCCAATATTCATTCTATTGGCAATTGGATTGGCGGTGTTTGTAAGTCCAGCATTACTTGGAATATACGCTAGGAAATTCAAGAAGAAACAAGATGAGGAAAGAAAAAGGCAATACGAAGCCTTGAGCGGTAGTGAGAAAATATTGAAGTAATAGAAAAAGGTGGGAAAAACTCCCACCTTTTTGTTATTTTACCCACTTATGCAAATATACGAAAAATATTTCAAATAACCAAATTTCTTAACATTAATTAAGCATACTTATTATTCAAGTCATCCACAATATCAAATGATAATACGTCATGGTGAACGATTGAGTTCATGCCATATTTAATCCTTATATCAACAAAATATCTCTGAGGTATCAATATATTGGTATCAATGACGTAGAAATTCTCTGTATAAGCCTTGCTTACCCTATCCCATTCAATGACATCAATCTCCCTCGTTCCATCCTTGATGTATAACCTCAAATCCATTTCATCCACCAATTGAACTGTATTGTTGGTATAACTTGGTTTTGCTGAGATAACCAATTTCCTAATGTCCCCACGTTTCATGGTTTCACGTTGCTGAATTCCAACAATCGATGGTGTAAATGTCACATTGGTTGTATTAAGTGAATTTCCAATATTGAAGAAGTTTGGTGTTGATTTAAGCGTGAAATCAAGCTCCACATCGTCCAATTCTGTGCCTTGGTACACTATTCCACCCCAAGTATCATAAAGCATTGTATCAGCCTCAAAATCGCTCTTGGAGAGGTTTAAATCGATATAATAGATGCCCTTGAACTGTCTTATTGATTCTATACCTTCCATTACAACCTCATCATCACTGTTCTTGATGGTGACTGTTGGATTCTTATCCAAGTCTTGAAGGGTATCTCCAATTGTGCAATATAGATACAATCTATTGTTCTTGTTCAATACGAAGTTTGACCTATCATCAGAAACAAAATCACAATACCTTGTCTCCACATAGGGTTCAAAGAATGTATTTGTCTTATTGGTCAATAGACCAAGATAATTCTCATATTTGCTTTCTGTAAGCTCTGTCATTGGTGCATATGCAATACCAATGCCATAGTTCTCCAATTCACCGCTTATGAACTTATTAACAGTGCTTGTAATATCAACCTCAATATTTTCATTGCCAATGTCAAAGTGTTGTCTTCCAATAATTATTGATGGAAGTCCAGCTGAGAACTTGTCATATTCCTTTGATAATGTATCATTGGAATAGATTCCTTCCTCATCCCAAGGTGTTCCATTCTTCCTTTGAAACCAATTGCAGCCATCAGTTGAAATCAATCTCTGTGGGTCAATTGGAGTTGGCGAATAATATCCAACATTCAATGAGTTCATTGAATAATCAAATCCCTTGCCATTATCCCATTCATGTGGAATAAGGAAGAATATAAGGTCAAAAGAGGTTGCCCTAATTTTATAATTGTCATTAATGGAACTTGTTTCGCAATCATGAAGCTGTGTGAAGTCAAGAGACCCTGCATTGGTGATATGCAACACATGTCTCATCTTATCAATGTCCACCATTGCGCCACTCTCAATCAATCCCTTAACCTTATTATGGTCAAAGTGAATCAATGCACGAGAAACGATGAAATCACGTCCATAGACAAGTTCTGATATGGGGTTTAAACCAGTGTTTAACTTGCTATTTGATATAATGCTTGTAAACTTATCAATATAACTCTTAAATACCATTATTCTTCTTCCTCCTTAAAATTAACTAAAATATGTTCCTCATCAATTGGTTCATCCAATGCTGATTCTGGATTCTCTCTCTCATCAAATACCACATATGGGTCATAACCAATCAATGTCAACTTGGATTCCTTTTCTAGGTCATCCCTTGTTATTCTAACAGTTATTTCATCATCCTTATAGAATTTAATCTCGTATTCTAGGTTAAGTGCCTCACCATTGATAATGACTCTGAAATCATGCACATTCTCAGTCTCAACACTTGTCAATACCATATCCTTGTCAATGACGAATGAAAGCTCTGTTGTGCAATCATCAAAGTTCATTATAACCTTCATTATCTTATTATAATAAGGATTTGGTTTTGGACAACACTCCGTTGTATCTGGAATCTCTTCCATTACCTCACTTGGTCTATCCCTTTCTTCGATTGGTGGAACTTCACATCTGTTATCACTATCAATGATACTTGATTTATCCAAGGTAAATTCCTCAATGAATTGAACCTTCTCATCATCTCTTCTATTCTTGCCTCGTCTGTTCACAATTCCAGCAGCATCAGAATCATGGGATGATAATATCATTCTTGAAGGGATTCTTTCAACTTGATAGTCTTCTTTCCTTATAATATATCCCCTTACCTTTATCTTATAACTCTGGGAATAATACTTCCTATCATCAATCGTGTATTCTGACTCATCAGAAATGTCTTCCAACGTCATTGACATTGGGTGGTCATTTGGTGATATATAAGCATCAATTGCATTAAATTCATAATGCATTAACTCATTAACCTCATTGATGATGTCCATTTTATTTGAAACAACAGATACGGTGTATATGAAGTTAATCTGAGTTGGCTGCTTCATTGTATACTTGTCATAAGCCTCAGTGCCATTCTCTTGCAATACTGGAACATAAAACATTGCAAAGTTCTTATGTCCTGGAATGTTGAAGTAATTTCCTTGATTCTCACCCTTCTGAGGGTTAAGCTCACGTGTGATTGTTAGGAAATTAATAATTGGATTTCCAGTATCATCTTGCTTATCCCAAGACTGAATATATTCACTTAACCTCTGGGTGCTGTATAGCTTGTATGTTGGCAATTTCTTACCATCATATGCAATGTCAATGTGCTTCACAACCCAATCAAACATGGCATTATCTATATCAGAATATTCTATTGGTTTAGGCAGATAAGATTGATTTTCTAAAATTAATTTAGATAAATTTCTTCGTTTTTCTGTCCCGAAACTTTCACGCCTTAATCTTATGTTATTAATATATGGTTTAGGATTCTGCATTTCTTAATTTTTTATATAAATATTTGATGATTACTAATATTTATAGGAAATATATTTTATAATGGCACAATTTTTCTACTTAAATCAAGGAGCTGTCTTGCCCACTCTACGTATGGAAATCATAGAAGATGGCAGGCACACCTATAACAAATTTTTTGAGCTTGTACAAAATGCAAATATCACGTTTACGATGGTTAATGCCGATACCAACATCACAAAGGTTGCAAAGGGAAAGGCATACATCAAATTGCGTGAAAACGATGATTGCACAGAGCAATATGTCATATGCTATGATTGGAAAGCACATGATACAAAGGAAGCTGGAACCTTTATTGGCACATTTGATATTGATTTCAGTGGGGATTTAAAGAATGATGAATATACTTATCCAAAAGGATTGCTTAAAATGCCAATAAGAGAGCCATTAAATATCGTAATATTACCTAGTACAAAATAAAAGGAGAGAACTTAATTCCCTCCTTTTGTTTTTTATAATAATACATCAATGTTCTTTTTAATAAAATCAGCAAAATATATTTTATAATTATAATATTCTTTTGCTAGTTCTTTCTTTTGTTTTAACGATAATTTATTGTATTTTTTCCAGTTTTCACATTTACCTAAGCAATAACTAAAATTACCTTGATACCTGTATGCTTCCAATTCAAATGCAATAAACATATAAGGAGCAAACAAGTGTATAGTAATAAGAGGTAAATTTCTAATCCATTGCCAAATGTATTTTGTATAATAAACAAACCATGAGTCTTTGGTACTTTCTGCTTGCCTCACATGTATTGTTTCGTGACTTTCAAGCTGACTATCAATATTATCAGACTTATTTATTTCGTCAACTCTTTTTTGTGATTTACAGTAAATTACGCCAAAAAGAGTTATTGCTGAGAAAAATGGTAATAAAAACCACCCCTTCTTTGCTGATACGCATTTAATTTTACTTGGTTTTTTCATAATCATTTTTTTCTTTTAGTATCTCATCAAGTTGTTTCTTCTCTTCTAGGGTACAATAGTCCCAGAACTTTTGATAATTAACTTGCAAGTCATAACTCTTATCCTTTACATCTTTCAGTTCACCAAGCATATTATCATAATATACCTCAAATTGATAGTAGTTCTTCTTGGTAACACCCTTTACAATGGCAATATCACCGCTACCCTCCCTACTGATAATGTAATCTCCCTTACAAAACTTTGGTTCTACTTTCATTAGTTCATTAATATATTTTTTATTGCAAGCTTATTCTCGACCTCTTCTAGGGATTCTCCAAACTTGAAGAAAATTCTCCCGTCTTCAGGGAATTCATCCAAATCATCAATATTCTCCCAAGCTATTGAAACTATTCCATCATAAGCATCGCTAACTGAGAAGCAGCAAGAATTCTGAATAAGGTCAAGCTTAATCTTCATCTTAACAATGTGAACCTCCGTGACATATTGTTCAGCAACCATTAGGTCGTTGACCAAACACGCTGGCTTCTGTGCGAAATCATCATTTTCTGACCACACTTCATCTATATTATCAGTGAAGATAAATTCATATCTATAGAATCCATCATTCTCCTCACCAATAAGCCTTATAAAACAAAGGTACACATCCTTAAGTTCATCATAATTACGTGGGTCATCCACCAAGTTTGAAAGTTCACTCATTACTCTTCCTTCGTATTAATCTTTGAAATCATGTCCTTAAAATAGGAAATCCTCTCATTCCTATCAGAAATCTTCAATGCCTCATCAAGACCATTTGCTTGGTCTAGTCCATTCTTAAGTGCAATATCTCTAGAATAATCACTTGGGATGTCAGTGAAAAGCTTTTCAGCAATCTTCTCACGATTCTCCTTTGCAACCTCATCCATCTTCTCATCAAGCTTCATAATGTTTGCAGCATCCTTAACACCTTGAGTTAATTTGTCCTTGTTGATACTGTCACTAACCTCATTAATCTCCTTTACAACACTCTCTTGGATTGGGTTATTAACCACATCTTCCTTGATGGTGTCAAATACGGAGTTACTGCCATTCTGAACCATCTTATCAAGAACGCCAGCATTATCAAACTGGATAAGTTTGCTGATTGTCTTAACTTGCTCGTTATTCTCCTTAAGGTTCTTAACCTTCTCTTCAAGTGTTGTTTCCTTCTCACTGATGGAAACATCCACGATAGTACCGTTGTCAATGGTGTACTCAATGAAAGACTTGTCATCCTTCTGTACAACAATCTTAACAACCTTTGACATGTCAATTTTAAAATCCATAATACGTATTAATTTTTTTCATTATTATCTCTTTCTTCATTTAATGTGGTTGCATGATGGAAAAACGATTTGAAGCCTTCATAATCCCTAGGAAGGGTATCAATCTCATAGTGAGAAAGTAATCCCCTTATTCCATTCAAATAAATCTTTGAATCAACTGCCATAGCTTTTTCTTAAAAAATATTATTTAAAACAATGAATATAAATAGTTTAGGATTATTTTTCCTTTTCTGTTATAATAATTTTGTCAATCACTTCCTCTTTGCTGTGAACTATTTCTAACATCTTATCAAAATAAGTTCCATTGAAAGATTGATAGTAAATAGTGCAAGGTTTGTCTTGACCAATGCGATATATTCTATCTTCTGCTTGTAAATTGTCGCTAGGTACAAATGAAAAGTTGTTAAAGACAATAACACTCCCTGCTGTCAACGTCAATCCCATCGATGCTGAAACTATATTTCCAATAAACACCTTGACATTCTCGTCATTTTGGAATCTCTCTACAGCAACATCCTTTTTCTTCTCATTTAGTTTTCCATTATGATATACACACATATCCCCAAATTCATCAAGAAGCTTGCTTATTTCGTTGTCATAAGCACAGAATACCACAACCTTTCTACCAGTCGCCACACACTTTTTAACAAGCTCTATGGTCTTAGGAATCATCTTATCAGCTAGCCATTGCCTCATAAGGGAAACCTCAATAAGTTTCTTATTCTTTTCAGTCTTCTCCTTATCAGCTTGTAGCTCAAGATATTTGTCCCATAATTCATCATAAGACCTTTGTTCCTCATCTGTCATCTCATAATGAATACACTTTACTGTCTTAGTTGTCATCTCAGCAAAGTCAGTCTTAATCCTACGCAGGTAATATGGTTTAATAATCTCTTGAAGTTCTTCCATGTGTGTGTCTTCTCCAGACACACAAAGCTTTTTGCACTTTTTCTCTAATATTTCATCTAACTCAACCTTTTCATCATCACTTAAATCATACCATGACATCTTCTTTTTCTCTTTAAGAAACATTGTGGTATAAGCTTTCTTCTCATTTTTCTTGAAATAGAACTTTGCGCCACAATAACGTTCCATAAAGTATTTCCAATCTTGAGTAATTGGAAGATTTATCAACTTAAGCAAATTATATAAATTCTTACTAGAATTCGTTACCATCGTACCAGTAAGCTCAAATATACCCCTTGGATTAACCCTCTTCAATAAGTCAGCAATTATCTTAAATCTATTTGATGTATTATTTGATAGTCTATGTGCTTCATCAATGATTACAAGGTCATAGTTGCTTTGGAATAACTGACTCTTACTCATTGCCTCATCAATGATTTTCTTGCTCCTAGAGACGATTTTTTTATCTTTATACTCTCTCACCACATTACCATCGTCATCAACATTAAGCTCGCTTGCCTTAATCGTTTGCTCTGGAATTTCATAGAAATTATCCAATATATCATAATTTATGATTGTAAATTTTGCATCATCCCACTTTGAACCTTGCACTATTGTAATGTCCTTTTCGTCTACAAGTAGCTTTAACTCCTTCTCCCACGTCTTCTTAACTGAAGATGGGGAAATTATCAAGATATGCTTGAAACCACCTTCTAAAGCAGCTAAAATGGCACTATATGACTTTCCACTACCCATCTCATCTGCTACAATACACTTCTTTCTTGAAAGCATAAACTTTGCAGCATCTATCTGGTGTGGCAACGGTGTCCTATTTTCTGTCACATACTTATTAATATCAAAAGGATAATCATGGTAATCTTCCATCAAGAAATCAGTAAGTATCGCCTTCTTTGGCGCAAACACCTCCATTGCCTTGTCTTGAGACCTCCTGTAAATGCAGAAGAAATGATACATGGTATCAGTCTCACCCAAGAACCAAGTAATCTTTAATTTCTGGGGCACAAAATCCAACAGCAAGTCGCTGTGAAGCTGTTCTCCATACCAATCTGCAATCTTAACAATCTTGTTAATTTCCCTTGGTTCTCTGTCAAAATTGGACAATACATACTTACACTCAGAATCATTAAGTGCTCTCGTTTGATAAGCAACAACAATGTTTTTGAGCTTAATTATATAGGAATTATTACCATTATATTCCCTTAATAACTTATGCGCCTCTTCTATTTTTGATAAAGATAATGCCATTTCTTATATTTTATATTATAATATAAAATATAAGAAAATTTTTTGATTTTTCAACTATTTCAAACAAAAATTTGCAAATATTTATATAAAATAGTGTTTTTAACGATGAAAGTTATTAAAATAAACGAATCCCAGAAAGAAAGACTGTTTGAGGCATATAGGGAAGGCTTCTCACTTGAGGACTTATCAATGATTGGTGATGGAGTTATCGCTGATGATAACAGTGTTATACAAATGCAATACTGTACACATTGGTTGGGTTATCCAGACAATATGGGTAGCTCTAGAGCCGTGTACACGCTTTCTGATAGTCTTGTCCTTAAATTAGCCTATGGAAAGAAATATAAAGCTGGAATTAGCCAAAATCGTGTTGAATTCCAAACATATCAAGCACTTGATACGCCATTAGTGCCAAGAATATTGTACCACGATAGAAACTTCACATACTTGGTTTGTGAGAATGTAGTTCCAGCCAAGACAATTGACTTCGAGAAACTATTGGGGATACCATTCTTCAATACATATGACCAAGAAAGTTATGGAGGAATAGATGCAAGTTCACCAAATGGCGGTGACTATGAAATAGGATTTGATGAATATTTTGATAACCTTGTACCAAAAGAGAAAAAAAGTCTTGACATTAATATGTATAATATAGCAGCTTATCTTGATGAAAAATACGTGATGGACAATTGGACTTTTGATGAAAAAATGGAGCAAGTAATCAATTCAAATCCTTGGCTTACAGAACTTAGAAGCCTAGTTGAGAAAACTGCAATGTCAGACCTTGGACAACCAAATAACTATGGTATTGTGAATAGGGATGGAAAACCAATGCTAGTTATATTAGATAGTGGATTTAATATGGATGTATACCTAAAGCATTACTTAAAAATGTAATATATGGCAAACTTAAAATTTAATTCAAATAACGTTAGACGTGTTCCAATAAACAGAAACAGCCTATTCTATGATGCTGAAATGTTCGCATTAGAAAGAGAAATAGGTAAAGACTATATCGAACAAGATATGGGGCAATCTGTCATATTATATCAAGTGGATGCGTCACAAACACAAACTGATGCTGTATACGGTGAAACAGAACCAAATAGTGTTGTGTATAAAACGCCAGTGGAAATACCTTGTGTGTATAAGATTGAAGAACCAGAGTTGAAATCATATGATAAGTCAAAACAACTTGGAACATATATGAAAACTGGCAAACTAACCATCGGAGTCTACCAAGAAACACTAGATGAACTTGGGGTTGATATTAAGAAAGGTGATTACATTGGCATTCAAATATCCCCAACACATGCAGAATATTGGGTTGTTAATAACGATGGAAGAAATAATTATGATAATCAGCACACATTATGGGGAACTGTGCCATTGTACAGAACGGTGCAATGTTCACCAGTAGACCAATCAGAATTTAAAGCATAAATAAAGAGTGAGGAATAATCCCCACTCTTTTTCTTTTAAAACAAAAACATTTAATCCTTATTCACTAACTTTTTATAAAATTCTACTCTATCCTTACAAACCTTTTCAAGAGAGTAATTTGCTTTAACGAACTCTGCAAGGTTATCTTGAAGTTTCTTAAGCATCTCCCTATCATCAGCAAGCTTATTAATGTACTTTGCCCATTGCTTATGATTCTTTGAGGTATCTACCAATAATGCTGTACCATTCTCATTTATCTTTCCACCCTTCTCAATCATTGGAACTAGGTCAATGGTATATGCACCAAAGTTCTGACCAATAAATGCTGTATGAGTAAAACCACACTCAGTTTCCTTCAACTGACTCTTTACCTTGTTAAACTCATTCTCCTTGAGGGGCGCGATAAGTACGTCCACATTCTCATAATGCGTTGCATACTTGTTAATATCTCGTGTCCACATTCTTCTATATGGTTCATTGGTGAATGGGTCATCAACATTTGGAGTATATTTCATTAAGAACTCCTTATGCTCAGGTGAAATCGTCCTATAGTTATCTGTGAAAATCTTCTCATAATCACACCATACGCTCTCCTCTGGTAGTATTGGGCGAGTTGTCTTCTCACCAGTTTGTTGATTATAAATCGTTCTATTTCCCCTTGTATCAAATCCACACAATACAAACTGTACCTTGTCTAGGTTTACTTGCTTTGCAATGCCATCAATCAACTGCAAATCCTTCAAGTGAGAAGAACCACAAATAATTCCAACACGAAGTCTATCAGTTGGTGGAGTCTTAGTTCCAGCATACTGTTCAACAGTTGGGTCAATTGCATTTGGGAAAACAGCAACATTCTTATTGTACTGCTTTAATACATTAGCAAAAATAGGTGTCGTGGTCGTAACGCAATCAGCCATCTGTATATGCTTGATGATTGGCTCATGCCATTTCTCCTTCTTTGCAGTGATTGACATTGGATGGTCTTCACCAAGCTTAAAGTGGTCATCAATGTCAATAATGACTGGGATTCCCAAGAACTTAATCATCTGCATAATCTTACCCTCTTTATCTAATTGCTTGTGGATATGAATGAGGTCATATTGTTTTAAAAAGCCTTCAATATCTCCATTTGGCATGCTGTAGACAATATCCACATCAAATTCATCACCATAATGCTCTGCAATGTACTGATGAGGAGAAACTGAACGGAAATATCCAACACCAGTCCTATCACTAGGAATTACTAACATTTTAATTTTACTCATAACTAGTTATATCGTTTTTTATTAAATTATTATCCATTTTTATAAAAAATAAAAAACTAATACCCATTTTTCAACAGTTATGAGAAATAAATTCAGTTTTGATGATATTTATACATAAATAAAACGTTTTATTATGGAAAAGAATACAAAAGATATTAAAGTTTTAATCGAAGAGTTGAATGAATTAAAGAAACAACTCTCAGAAGATTATATGTTCAATGGAGATGAAGGAATGATGCAAGACCCACAAGAAATGGGAGGTGAGAACCCAGATATGATGGGTGGTAATCAGCAGATTGGAGACCCCACAATGCCACAAAAACCACAACAAATGGGTCAAGGTGATTCTGAGGAAGAAATTGCAATGTATGCTCAAGAAATTATTCAGCATGAGCCTATTGTTGGAAAAATTAGAGAAATTTCCATAGAGGGATTAAAGAAATATGCTGACCATCCAACATCAGAGTTATACAAATATTTTAAATCAGTGTTCCTAGATAGTGATAAGTTATTAACTAATACTGGGAGTAAATAAAAGATAAAGGTGTTGAATCAATCAACACCTTTCTTTATATCTTCTAATAGCAACTCCTTATCCCTATATAATGGCTTGTACCACTCAGAATGTTCCCACCATCTCTTCTGTTTCATATTAGCCAATATGCTTTGCAAATAGAAATCATCAGCAATGTGGGCTAACAACATTAATAATAATAACTTAACCATATTTGCAAATATATTAAAAATATTTGTAAATTCCAATTTTTTTTTTTAGTAAAAAAATCTAATATCATATATTTATATTAAATTATAATAACAAAAGAATAAAATAATCTAGATTAAATATTTAATAAAAATGAGTGATTTATTACTTAAAATGCCGCTCAACTATGAGCCTCTCAGGAAAAATAGATTCTTGCTTAGATTCCCAGCAGACCTTGGAATTCAAGAATGGTGGTGCAAGTCAGCAAGCCGTCCAAAGATTACACAAGAGGGTAAGGCAATTGAATTCTTAAACACAGAGACCTACGTTGTTGGACGTTATAAATGGTCTTCAATACAAGTTACACTTCGTGACCCAATCGGCCCTTCAGCTTCACAAGCTGTAATGGAATGGGTACGTTTACATTCTGAGTCAGTAACTGGTCGTCAAGGTTATGCTGCTGGTTATAAGCGTGACATTGAGCTTGAAATGCTTGACCCAACTGGTGTTGTCGTCTCCAAGTGGATTCTTAAGAACTGCATGATTACTGAAGCTGACTTCGGTCAGATTGATTACGGTTCTGATGACTTGGCAGAAATTACATTGACAATCCAGATGGATTATGCAATTTTGGCATACTAATCTGTTTAAAACTTACTGTTGGTGAGTTAATATAAAAAGAACCCCACCTTCTGCGGAGGTGAGGAAAGAAAAAGAGTTTTTGCTTTTAGAGAGTCACTTAGATTAGTTTACTCTTTACAGTCATCAA
>Ga0247609_10003181_pt1 | contig 16766 bp, 12 predicted proteins | sample 172DNAGHGlowgp2_FD_193487 | JGI IMG/M metagenome (GOLD analysis project Ga0247609, IMG submission 193487) | Sheep rumen microbial communities from Palmerston North, Manawatu-Wanganui, New Zealand - 1728 DNA GHGlow gp2 | ecosystem: Host-associated > Mammals > Digestive system > Stomach > Rumen ...
CCCTCCTGCTGGCAGTCTACATATAGTTCACGATGCGAGCATCCTACCCTGTAGTTTATCAACTCACCGGAGATCATATTGCCCTCGCGGGTTAATTTGATACTCATTGCCGGGGGAATGCCCACATTCTCCTCATCTTCCTCGCCTGTGTCCGCGGAGCGTGTCCCCCCGTGTGAACACTCCGTATTATGCACATTTCCAACTGACACTCCGTTTTCTGCCGTTGAACATCCTGTCAGCAGTAACACTGCCATAAAAGTTAAAAGAAATGCTGTTTTTTTCATAATTTATTTATTATAGACTATTTTTTTGCCATTCTGGATATTGATGCCTTTCTTCGGGGTTGTCAGCTTCTGACCTGAGAGATTGTAGATGACGGGAACTGTCGTATCATGTGTCTGCTGCACAGCCTCTTTGATGGATGTTAGGTCTTTCTCGACAATATTCTGGAATAGATTCCAAGCGGCTGTTGCCTCGTACTTGGCCTTTGTGCCAATAGGAACGTATAGGGTCGCAGTAGTGAAATCAAACCATTGAGCGTCTATTCCATATCCGCCAAAAACATCCTTACTAATCTCAAAGGGCTCTTCTATGTGTGAAATCACTTCTTCCAATCCTGCACATCCTTGGAAAGCACAATTGCCAATGCTCGTCACTGAGTTTGGGAGGCTGACAGATGTCAGACCAGTACACCAGCTAAAGGCGCCGCCTTCTATCGTCGTCACACCCTCAGGGATGGTTATGGCTGTCAGGCCAGAGCACCAATGGAAAGCGGCATCTCCGATGGTCTTCACCATACTGGGAATGACCGTGTTCTTACAGCCTACTATCAGTTTGTTTTCTGCTGTCATAATAATAGCATTGCAATTATCACGAGAGTCATACACCGCATTATTACTTTCAACCTCAATACTTTCCAAGCCGCTGCATCCATTAAACACATCATACCCTATATTTGTTACTGAGTTGGGAATAGCAATGGAGGTCAGGCCACTACAGCCACCGAAAGCCTCTCTGTCGATTGATGTCACAGAGTTGGGAATGGAAAAAGACGTCAGGCCACTGCAACCCCCGAAAGCTCCTTCACCAATGCTAGTCACCGAGTTGGGAATGATTATGGCAGTCAGGCCACAGCTAGAGAAAGCACCTGCGCCAATGTTTGTCACTGAGTTGGGAATAACAGTGTTTTTACATCCTCCAACCAATTTGTTGGACCATGTTTCGACAATAGCATTACAATTGTCACGGGAGTCATAGCTCGGGTTACCTTCTTCTACCGCCAATGACGTCAGACTGCTGCATCCTCCCAATGGATTATTATTAATCCGTGTGACAGATTTAGGAATGGTCAAAGATGTGAGACTACTACACCCGCTAAAAGGACTGTTTAACAATTCGACCAAAGAACTGGGAAGTTCGATAGATGTTAAGCTTGAACAATTATAGAATGCTTGACTCCAAATGTGTTCTACAGAGTTAGGAAGAACGATGGATACCAGACTGGTGCAGCCGGAGAAAGCCTCACTATCGATAACCTTAACTGAATTAGGGATGACAACTGAAGTTAAGCTGGTACAACCGCTGAAAGCATAAGACGCAATACTCTCCAGCCCCACAAAATATTGCAGTTCGTCGAAACTGGTGATATCCTTTCTCCTTGAAAATATATAGTCGTATATCTCTTTCACTGCAGCAGCCTCGTACAAGCTCAGCTCACCGTCCTTATTGGTATCCCAGAAGTTTACGCATATTTCCTTGACCTTAGCATCGGCAAACGCGATAGGTGCATCCTTCAGGACCTTTAAACTGATGTCGTCGAAATGGAAGATATCGGACTTACTACTTGTCCTGTTGAAGCGTAGGGTTATCGTTTGACAGCCGTTTTGTTCTGCACCTATAGTTCCGCTGTAAGTACACGTATTCCATTCTCCTCCTCCTTTTACTGTTAACCGCCCCTGTTCCTCTGAAGCCAAACTTGATGCCAAACTTGCATCTTTACTTGAACTTGTTTTTGCACGCATGGAAAATTGAATCATGTCACCCTCCGAGAGTGGCTCAGCCATCTTAATAATGAACTCAGTAACCCAAGGATTTGCAGTAAATGAAATCCTCACGCAATGATTGTTCGCGTCATCGTCATCAACGACAATATCGTTGGCATCAAGGTCCCGCGTGCCTTCGTTCTTAACATTAATGGCAAAACTACTGTAGTCCGAGCCTTCGAAATCGCCGTTCACAATGCGTTCTTCCCATGTCTGGGCAAAAACCTCGTTACTGACAAGCAACAGACCTGCCAAGAGTAAACAAAAGTGTAATGTACTTTTCATCATATTTCTATTTGTTGTTAAGTTTGGCGGCAAAGTTAAGAAATAAAAACCACACCAACAAATTTACAGCAAAGTATTTGTACACGGAAAAATACACAATTCATAGATAGTTAATTGTGTATCAATGGATTACAACCGTTTTTACACAACATTACACAATGGGAATCTCCTTTATCTTATTCTCCAAAGTTGAGGCATTTGATATGCCAAAGAGTTTTTCATTAATACGCGACTTGACGTTCGTCAAACTCTGGGAAGAGATGTTCAGCAATGCAATGATTTCGCTATTCGCAAACTTCAGTAACAGAAGTATACATGCTTTAAGTTCCTGAGGTGATAAAGTCTGTTCCCGACCTATTGCAGCATAGGCCTTTGGTTGCGTCTGAGCAAACAATCTGACGAAGTGTTCCCATTCAAGCTTTGTGGGCATAGAAGTATTCCTTTTCCGTTCAGCTTTTTCGTGAAATTCCTCAATCATCAATGTAAATTGTGGGCTTTCACCAACCATTTCGTCCGAATGTATCAAACGTTGGGCATAATCGCGGATCTTATCATTCAGTTCAGCTATCTCCTTTTCTCTCGCCTGAATCAATTGGTTATTATTGGACTTAACAGTTTCTAACTTGTTCTTTGCCTCCTGCTCAGATGCAACCAGTTGCTCATGGTTTGCCTTGAGCATATCCATCTCTATAGACAGTTGGTCTTTCTTGCTAATAGCCTCATCATAGTCTTTTCTGATTTCTTTCGTCTCTTCTTCCTGTCGTCTCTTTTTCTGAACCAGAATATAACCGACAATAACAGCTACCAATACGAGAAGGACTATGGAGAACGTACTGAGTAATAAATAATACCAAAGACGTTCTGCCCTGCGACTTTCAGCATCGGCTTTCTTCTGCAGACGGTTATAGTTATAAAGGGCTGTCAACCGTTCAACTTCTTTTGTTGTTCTTTTAGCATATAAAGAGTCGCTCATTGCATAAGCATACATACTGTATTTCGCGACAGAGTCGCTTTTGTGTAGTTTTTGATAAAGTTCTACTAATCCTTTAGATGCTGCATGTTGATTGTTAAAGTCTTTACCGTCACGTAATTCTTTGCGGAAATAATATTCCGCAGAATCCAACACATTTGTATGTAGGAAGTATAGACCTTTTAGCCTGTAATAAATCTCTCTTCCTCTTTGTATATTCCCGAGGGAGTCAAAATATTCAGATTCAGACTCGTATATTTTCATGTACCTTCTGACCTTATCAAATTCCTGACGAAGAACAAGTGTACTAAAAGTGCCCGCTAATGCAATGGCGGCATAACGAGTATAACCATATCTGCGATAGATTTGAGAAACATGCTCACATATATATAATAACGAGTCTGGTCTGTTAAGGTTACGATAGGCCTGACAATTCTGTTCATAACTCATAAGAGCTATAAGTGTATCCTTTCCTCTCCAAGCATATTTAACGGATAGTTTATCATAGCTTAATTGTTCCCTATATAGTCCTTGTTCATAGAATATCTGTGCCATCTGACCATAGACCCTTGCGAGTTGGGCATAGTCGCAGTCTGTGCTGAGGGTGTCGGCGCAGTCGAGGGCATCCTGATAGCACTGGAGGGCCATGGGGGCTTCACCGTGCTCGTGATAGGCACGGCCCAGGAGGTAGTGGGCCAACAGACGGTCGTTGGGTGTGCCGTGGTCGTCGAAGAAGTCGACGTAAGGCTGTACGTCGGCAGCGGTGAAGGGCTGGTCATTGCGGTTGCGCTGGTTGATGCTGTCTAACTCAGTGCGCATACGGCTGCGGTCCGCCTCTGTGGTACAGCAGGCGAACGCCAACACAATGGCTATGACGGTCAACAGATGTCTCATAATTCTTGAATCTGCCTACAAAGGTAACTACTTTTTAACAAATCACCAAGCATTTTCAGAAAAAAGCAGGCTGATGTTTGGTCAGTCCAATATTTTTGTGTACTTTTGCGTCGGAGAAACCGCTACTGCGCTGGAAGATGAAGAAACTGACAATCGTCATGCTGCTGCTGATCATGGCCCTCGCGGCCTCTGCTGCCACCGAACAGGAGGCGGCGGGACGCGTCAGATACAAGGGTGGTCCGGCATTTATCTACCGCATCTATCTGACGGATAAACAGGAGTCGGCCCATCTGTTAGCCCACCCCACTCGTTTTCTCTCGCGACGCAGCGTGGAACGGCGAAAGCGACAAGGACTGGCTGTCGACTCCACTGATCTGCCCGTCAGCCGCCGTTACCTCCGGCTCATAGAAAGCAAAGACGTCGCCATCGTAGGGCAGAGCCGTTGGCAAAATACCGTATTGGTGCGTGTGAAGGACACGACGATGATTCACCGTCTCCGCCAACTGCCCTGCGTCCGTAGCAGTCAGTTGGTATGGCAGGCACCCGACTCCGTACCCGCCGGTGTCTTAAAGGTCAAAATCCACGAACATTTCGAAGAGCACGACAGCATACCCGGCAGCGTCTATGGTAACGCCAACGACCAGATTATGCTCGTAAAAGGCGACCGTCTGCACGACATCGCCATGCGCGGCGAGGGCATGATGATTGCCGTCATCGACGGAGGATTCAAGAACGTCGACAAGATTCCGGCTTTCCAGCGCGCCGACATCCGTGGCTGGCACGACTTCGTAGAACCAGAATCGAACGCTATTTTCTCAGCTACCGATCACGGTACGAAGGTGCTCTCGGCAATGGCCGTCAATGTACCTTTTTATTATATAGGCACAGCGCCCAAGGCCAGCTACTGGCTGTTGCGGTCGGAAGACCAGCAGACGGAACAGCAGGTTGAGGAAGACTACTGGACGATGGCGGCAGAGTTTGCCGACTCCGTGGGTTGCGACCTTATCAACTCGTCGTTGGGATACAACGAATACGACCACCCATGGATGTCGTACCGTCAATGGCAGCTTGACGGACGAACGGCATTCGTCAGCCGTTCGGCATCGATGCTGGCAGCAAAGGGTATCATCCTTGTCAATTCGGCAGGCAATTCTGGCATGGGAACGTGGAAGAAGATCGGCGTCCCCGCTGACGCAGACCATATCATGACCGTCGGTGCTGTGATGGAAAGCACGCCCCACAAAGTCGCTCCTTTCAGCAGTGTCGGCCCCACGCAGGACCAGCGAGTCAAACCCGACGTCGTTGCCATCGGAGCCCCTACACAACTGGTCAACGGTCGCGGCGTCATCATGAGCGATATGGGCACGTCGTTCTCAGCTCCGATCATCTGCGGACTCATGGCCTGCTTGTGGCAAGCTATGCCGGATAAGAGTGCCGAGGAAATCATTGAACTCGTACGTGAGTCCGGCGACAACAGCGAACATCCTGACAACATCTACGGCTACGGCTTACCGAACTTCTGGCGCGCCTACCAAATAGGCAGCTACAAGCCCTACAATCCACTGTCATCTCATTAATCCCACGGAAATGTCCCAGCAGCACTACTCACTCCTCCAACTCAACCAATTGGTGCGCGACGTCCTTGAGGATGCCCTGCCCGACGAGTATTGGGTAGAGGCAGAACTATCGGAATGTCGTGAGCACGGAGGGCATTGCTACATGGAACTGATAGAGAAAGACGAACATTCCAACACTCCTGTGGCACGAGCCTCAGCCAAATGCTGGCGACAGACGTGGGTGATGGTCAAACCCTATTTCGAACGCACAACAGGACAACCGCTTCGCGCTGGCATGAAAGTGTTGCTGCGCGTCTACGCCCAGTTCCACGAAGCCTATGGGTTCTCGTGGATAGTCAGCGACATAGACCCCACCTACACGCTGGGCGATATGGCCCGCAAACGACAGGAGATTATCCGACAGCTAAAGGAAGAGGGTGTATTCGACATGCAACGTGAATTGCATATTCCCATCTTCGCCAAACGCATAGCCATCATCTCCGCACAGAATGCTGCGGGCTATGGCGACTTCTGCCGGCAATTGGAAGACAACGACTACGGCTTCCGCTTCGACGTGACATTATTTCCCGCCATCATGCAAGGCGAGCAAGTGGAAGCCTCCGTTGTTGACGCACTGAACAAGATTTATCAGCGCATCGGCGATTTCGACGTAGTTTGTATTCTGCGTGGCGGTGGTGCCACAGCCGACCTGAGCGGTTTTGACACATTGGCGTTGGCCGAGAATGTCGCACAATTCCCATTGCCCGTTATTACGGGTATCGGTCACGAACGCGACGAGAGCATTCTCGATATGGTAGCGAACACGCGCGTAAAGACGCCTACCGCCGCAGCCGCCTTGTTGATAGACAATCTGCTGCGCGTCCTGGAACAGCTGGATGACGCCAGCCATCGCATCGTCTATGCCATCAACCAACGGCTCACTAACCAGAAAACGAGGATTGCTACGCTGACGACGCTCATCCCTACCCTCGCCCTACGATTGGTGAGCAACCAGCGCCACCGCATTGAAACAACAGAAAACCGCCTGCCCATAGCCATTGAGCGACGACTGACCAACCAGAAGCACTTGTTGGAGAGTATCAGCCTGAAGCTACAGGGTTTCGACCCGCAACTCTTGCTGAGTCGCGGCTACAGCATCACGCTACACAATGGCCGAGCCGTTCGCGACCCACAACAATTAAAGGCGGGCGACGAGATAGAGACAAGAGTAGAAAAAGGTAATATCAAATCCATAGTCAAATGAACGAAGAACTAAAATACGAAGAGGCACTGGCGCAGCTTGAGACCATTGTCCGCAAGATGGAAGCCAACGAGTACGACATAGACGAACTCGCTGCGCAGTTGAAAACCGCGCAGCGATTGATTAAATTCTGCAAGGACAAACTGACCAAGACAGAAGAGGAACTTCAAAAGATACAAGCCGAGAGGGAATAATCCCCTGACGAACTAAGTGCTTAGAGGACCTTATTCCTCATGTTTTTTCCGCAGCCATTTCGTGGCCAGCTCGTAACCGTCACTCCATGACTGCAAACGGTCGTATTCTTCTTTCGTTATACGCAGAAACGAACCATGTTGCGGACGACTGACACCCTCAATATTGCGGGGTTCGCGGAAATTTCGCATATACTTATCAGCCAGACAAAGCCGGTAGTTACGCGGACGTGAGGAATATTCGATATATCCGATGACCCAGTCGTCGTGACCGGCCAACTGAAAGGCCGAAACGCCTTCACACTTCTTATTACCCTCGAAATTAACGTAGTCGTCCTCTATGGGCTCGCCCCACGGACCAGTCAGTTCCTTAGCCGTCGTCGTAAAGAGTCCGGGCTTGCCGCCTTCTTTTTTAATCATCATGTGCCACTGCTGGTCGCTGTCGAGCCAGTTGATATCGGCATCAATTGTTGCATACCCCCAATCGAAAAGCAGACGGGGTTGCGTGAGTTGGGTAAACGATTCGTCGGCATACGAGTAATACATGCGGTCGTATGCTTCCTCCGCACGGTTCCACATAGAATAGTAGATGAAATAACCGCCCTTCCGCCCGTCAGGCCACTGGTAGTCAGCGTCCCACATAATCTGTGGCGCCCAAACACGGTTTACCGTTGACCAATCCTTGTAAACGCTGGGGGATTCAGGGTCGCAGAAGTTCTCAAGGCCCTTACGATAGTCGAAAGTCTTCGACTGCCAGTGGATAAGGTCGTCGCTCACTAATAGGTCGATACCATAGTTGTCCCACTCCGCCTGCTTTTTCAAGTCCTTAAAACGCCCAACGTTCATATCCGTGCAAACCATCAAGTAACCACTGCCGTCGTGTTTACGACAGAGATAAGCATCACGCGTGGCACCTTCAATCTTCGCCACCTCATAGTCACTGAAAATTGAGTCACCATTTAACAGGTCGTGATAGTGGAATCCATCACGACTTAGCGCGTAGGCCGTCCAAGCCCGCCCACGGTCGTTCATGTGACAATAAAGGTAGCCATAGTCTCCTTTCTGAAAATTCCCTCGTGCCGACTGTGCCGTCACGACTACTGAATACATCAATCCTGCCAATGTCAGACAATAGAAAAGTCGTTTCATATCGCTCTTTCCTTAAATTCGGGTGCAAAATTAGCAAGAAAAAAAGGGAAAAAGACATTTTTCACTAAAAAATGTTGCATAAGAGCAAGATTTTGATTACTTTTGCGCACAATTAGTAAACAATTAGCATAACACATAAGCATTATGAAGAATTTAGATTGGGGTAGCCTGTCATTCGGCTACATGAAGACCGACTACAACGTACGTTGTTACTACCGTGATGGTAAATGGGGCGAAATCGAAGTTTGTTCCGACGAGTATCTGAACCTGCACATGGCTGCTACATGCTTGCACTACGGTCAGGAGGCATTCGAGGGGCTGAAGGCCTATCGTTGTCCTGACGGCAAGGTGCGCATCTTCCGTGTCGATGAGAATGCAGCCCGTCTGCAGTCAACGTGCCGCGGTATTATGATGCCTGAGGTGAGCACAGAGTTGTTCACGGAGATGGTGAAGAAGGTAGTCCGTCTGAATCAGGAGTGGATTCCCACCTATGAGAGTGGTGCTACGCTCTATATCCGTCCGCTGCTCATCGGTACCAGCGCACAGGTAGGCGTACATCCTGCAAAGGAGTATTGTTTCCTGATCTTCGTAACACCAGTAGGCCCGTACTTCAAGGGCGGTTTCGCTGCCAATCCTTACGTCATTATCCGCGACTACGACCGCTCGGCTCCCCTCGGCACAGGTAAGTACAAGGTCGGCGGTAACTACGCTGCTTCGCTCTTTGCCAACAACCTGGCTCATGAGAAGGGTTACGCCTGCGAGTTCTATCTCGACGCTAAGGAGAAGAAATATATGGACGAGTGTGGTGCTGCCAACTTCTTCGGCATCAAGAACAATACCTATATCACGCCGAAGTCAACGTCTATCCTGCCCTCTATCACCAACAAGTCGTTGATGCAGGTAGCTGAGGACCTCGGCATGAAGGTAGAGCGTCGTCCGATTCCCGAGGAAGAGCTGGAGACCTTCGAGGAGGCAGGTGCCTGCGGAACAGCTGCCGTTATCAGCCCAATCTCTTATATCGATGACCTCGACACCGGCAAGCGCTACTCGTTTGGCGACAAGCCCGGTCCAATGTCGAAGAAGCTGTTTGACACCCTGCGCGGCATCCAGTACGGCGAAATCGAAGACAAGCACGGCTGGACGACAGTTGTCATTGAGTAACGGTTGCCCGTAGCTGCATGGGAAAGAAAGAGAAGTCTCCCTATCCTCGGTCGTTTGCCAAACGGTTGACGTGGCGCATCATGCTCAGGATGATTCTCATCATGATCATCCCCGTGTTCGTGCTGTTCTGGTTGACCTACTTCATCGTGGCCTTGGGTGTCATGGGCATCAGCGACCGTATATTGAAAGGTGAGAAGGAGGAGGTACGGCGCATCGCGTCCGACCTCTACATGGCGTCCACCAATACGGCGGCATTTATTGAAGATGACCTGAGCAATCCTGACCGGATGCATGACATCATGAACCGCATGGTGAAACTGAACCCATACATGCGCAGCTGCGGAATCTACTTCATCGAAAACTACTACCCCCAGAAGGGGCGCTTGTTTGCTCCCTATGCCACGCGGCGTGACAGCACTACCATCATCGAGTTCCAGAACGCCTGCGACCAGGGTAATGACTATGTGAAAGACGAATGGTTTAAGAATGCCATTGCCAGCGAAAAAGGCTACTGGACCAAGCCTTTCTTTGACAACGATAGCGCGCGGTCGCCACTGGTGTCTTACCTATTGCCCATCCGCGACAAGAACCACCGCGCGGTAGCCGTGATGGGTGTGGACTTATCGCTCTTGTGGCTGAACGAGAAGATTCAGCCTATGGAGACCTATAGTGCGACTGATACAAAAGAATGGGACCCATCGCTCAAGCTCTACTACTACATGACCGATAGTGCGGGCACCATCTTGGTACACCCGGATGCCAAGCGCATCGTCAACAAGACTATTCAACCTTACATCACCAAAGGTCCCGACAAGCATCGGGGACACCTGACCATCGGCGACAGGCGGGAAGAAGAGATGGTCATCGACGGAGAAGAGGTTCAGGTCTGCTCACAGGTGGTGAAATACACCGACTGGGTCATCTCTTTCGTAGTACCCACGTTCTATATCCGTCTCTTTGGCTATATTGCTGCGGGTATCGCTATCACGGGCATCTTGATAGGCATGTTGGTGGTCTATTTCTTCGGACGCCGGACCATCAAGAAGAATGTCAAGCCGCTCACGCTGCTGGCGGCATCGGCCGACGAGGTGGCGAAGGGTAATTTCCAGACGCCATTGCCCACCATCAACAGCCACGACGAGATACATCGCCTGCGCGACTCGTTCGGGAACATGCAGCGTTCGCTGGTCAGGTACACGGAAGAGCTGCGCGCCACCACGACGCAGAAAGCGTCAATGGAGAGCGAGCTGAAGATTGCCCACGACATCCAGATGTCGATGCTTCCCAAGACGTTCCCGCCCTACCCTGAGCGCAACGACATCGACATCTACGGTTCGCTGAAAGCTGCAAAAGGTGTCGGCGGCGACCTCTTCGACTTCTACATCCGCGACGAGAAGCTGTTCTTCTGCATTGGCGACGTGTCGGGTAAAGGTGTGCCTGCATCGTTGTTCATGGCCGTCACGCGTTCGCTATTCCGCAACATCTCGGCACATGTAGCCATTCCGTCGGAAATTGTTCGTACGCTGAATAATGCTATGTCTGAAGGCAACGATACCAACATGTTTGTCACTGTGTTTGTTGGCGTATTGGACTTGACCAACGGCCTGCTACGCTATTGCAATGCCGGCCACGACGCGCCCCTGCTCGTAGGTCGTGACGTGGGTGTCCTGTCGTGCCAACCCAATCTGCCTATTGGCGTAGTGGCAGGGTTCGAATATACGCAGCAGGAGGTATCTATCGATTCAGGAACCACTATCTTCCTCTTTACTGACGGACTGAACGAGGCCGAGAACTATGAACATGCTCAGTTTGGCGACCTCCGTATCCGGAATCTGGCCAAACTTTTGCTGAACGAACAGCGTCACCAGCCGAAACGTATGATTGATGCGATGGCCAATGCCGTACATACTTTCGTAGGTGATGCTGAACAGAGCGACGACCTCACCATGCTCGCCATACAATACAAAAAATAGTACACGTTATGGGAAAAGGAAAGTTAGCTAAGTTTGCCGATATGGAAACGTACGAGAACGTATTCCAATATCCGTATTCGACGTGGGAGGAGCATCCATTCACAATGCAGGGCCGTTGGCGCGAGGACTATTTCAAGAACGATAACCCCATCGTACTGGAGTTGGGTTGCGGCAAAGGTGAATATACTGTAGGACTGGCAAAGATGTTTCCTGACGTGAACTTCATCGGTGTCGACATCAAAGGTGCCCGCATGTGGACGGGAGCTACCGAGGCTCTGCGCGAAGGATTAGGTAACGTCGCTTTCCTCCGCACGAACATCGAAATCATCGACCGTTTCTTTGCCAAGGGCGAGGTGCAGGAAATCTGGCTGACGTTCTGCGATCCGCAGATGAAAAACCCGCGGAAGCGACTGACATCAACATGGTTTCTGGAGCGCTACCGCAAGTTTCTGTCGGACGGCGGTTTTGTACACCTGAAGACGGACTCGAACTTTCTGTTTACCTACACGTCTTTATTGGTAGAAAAGAACCACTTGCCCGTATTGGTAAAGACCACCGACCTGTATGCGGACGCATGCAAAGATTCGGTTGCTGCGTCCATCCAGACATACTACGAAGGGATGTGGATGGCCCGAGGACTGAACATCAAATACATGAAGTTCTGCCTGCCTCGAGACGGTGAGTTGACCGAACCCGACGTGGAGATAGATTTGGATGACTACCGCTCATACCACCGCGACAAACGCAGCAGCAAAGACAAAGCAAAATAGAAACATAATAACAAACCTGAAAAAAAAGAAGTATTATGAAAAGAATTATTTCTATCCTATTGGCCGCCATGCCACTGCTGGCTATGGCTCAGGGCCGTACAAGTGTAAAATTGGACGAAGCAGGTCAGCTTGCTTCAAAGATTTTAGAAGATGACAGGTTTAAGATTACAGAACTGAAGGTGAGCGGACCAATGAACGGTGCCGACATCAAACTGATGCAGCAGATTGTGAACCGCACCAAGGCAAAAGAGAAGAATGGCGAATGTCTGGTAAAGAGTGTCGACCTGTCGGAAGCCATTATCATCGAAGGCAAAGATGGCATGAAAACCAAGGCCAACGAACTGCCTAGCGGACTCTTCGCGGGAGCCAAAGAACTGACCACGGTCGTATTACCACAGAACATCATCAACATCAGCAAAAGCTGTTTCGAGGACTGCAAGGCGCTGGTAACGATGACTATCCCCGAGAGCGTCACTACTATCGAAAGTTCCGCATTCAAGAACTGCGAGAGCCTGCCGGCTATCAGCATTCCCAGCTACGTGACCAGCATCGGCAGTGAGGCTTTCGAGAATTGCAAGACGCTGGCAGTTATCGAGATTCCCGCCAGTGTCAAGGAAATGGGAACGCAGGTCTTCAAAGACTGTAAGGCACTCACCACCGCCAATATCTTGGCTCCGCTGAAGAAGTTGGACAATGAGGTATTCCGTAACTGCGAGAGTCTGGCCAACATACAACTGCCCGAGACGTTGCTGGAGATTGACAACAACGTATTCCAGGACTGCAAGAGCCTGACCACCGTTGTACTGCCCGATGCCACCAATGAACTTGGCAGTTCAGCTTTCGAGGATTGCAAGAGCCTCAACTCCATCCGCATGCAGGGTGTCGGAAAGATTGGCAGCTACGTGTTCCAGGACTGCACCTCGTTGCAGGAAGTAGGTTTTGAGATTCTCTCGAAGATGGGCAGCTCCGCTTTCCAGAATTGTAATAGTCTGACCACCGTCGTGCTGCAGGGGCCACTGGATGATATCAGCAGCGATGCCTTCAAGGGCTGTTCGAGCCTCAACAACATCAATATCCCCGCAACCGTAAAGACTATCAACAACAATGCCTTTGACGGCTGCATCTCGCTGACCGCCATTGAACTGCCCAGCAGTCTGACGAAGATTGAGAGCGAGGCTTTCAAGGGTAGCGGTCTGACCAGCATCAACGTCCCCACATTGGTGAAGAGCATTGGTAGCTCCGCCTTCGAGAAGTGCAGTCAGTTGACCAACGCCAGCATTGGAGCATTCGTCGAGGAAGTTTCCAGCGGTTTGTTCAACGGTTGTTCAAGTCTGACCAGTGTCTCGCTGCCTAACACCGTCAAGAAGATTGGTACAAAGGCTTTCCAAGACTGCATTGCCATGAACAGTATTGACCTGCCCGCAGCCCTGCTCAGTATCGGTGACGATGCTTTCGAGAAGTGTACATCACTGGCTGAGATTAAGATTCCCGTAGCCGTCACCAGCATCGGTAGCGACGCTTTCTACGAGTGCTCCATGCTGTCACGCGTGGAACTGTCGGCAGCATTGAAGAAAATCGGTGGTTCGGCATTCCAAAAATGCCCGATGCTGCACGAGATCGTCTTGAACTGCCCGACGCCGCCATCTATCTCGAAGAGCACCTTCAAGGACGTGGCAGCCACATTCCTGATTCCTGCTGGCAGCAAACCCCTGTACAATAACGACAAGGACTGGCAGAAGCTACCCACCAAGGAAAAGACAACGTTCTAAATCTCATGACATTATACCCTAAGATTATTATGGATGCGCTGGCGACGGTGACGTACGCCGGCACGAAGAAGAACCTCGTGGAGAGCGGCATGGTGGCCGACCAGCCAACTGTTGCCGCTCCCTCGCAGGAGGGTGAGCCGTGGCACGTGACGGTGGTGTTGGAATTCCCGCGCGAGACGGACCCGTTCCTGAAATCAACGGTCAAGGCTGCCGAGGCCGCCATCAAGTACCACTGCGGCAAGGACGTAGAGGTGACTATCCAGACTGAGTTCAAATCGAAACCACGTCCAAAGGGCGACCAACTGCTCGCCGGCGTTAAGAATATCATCGCCGTGAGCAGCGGCAAAGGGGGCGTGGGCAAGAGCACCGTCTCGGCGAACCTCGCCATTGCCTTGGCACGATTGGGTTATAAGGTTGGTCTATTGGATTGCGACATCTTCGGACCATCAATGCCTAAGATGTTCCACGTCGAGGACGAGCGGCCGTATGCCGTTAAAGTAGATGGTCGCGACCTCATCTGTCCCATCGAGGCATACGGCATCAAGATGCTGTCGATAGGTTTCTTCGTCAGTCCCGATACGGCGACACTTTGGCGCGGAGGCATGGCAACGAGTGCACTGAAGCAGTTGATTGCCGATGCCGACTGGGGCGAGCTGGACTACTTTATCCTTGACACGCCGCCAGGCACGAGCGACATTCACCTCACGTTGTTGCAAACACTGGCTATCACGGGAGCCATCATTGTGTCGACGCCGCAACAGGTGGCACTGGCCGATGCACGTAAGGGCATCGACATGTATCGCAACGAGAAAGTCAACGTACCCATCCTCGGACTGATAGAGAATATGGCGTGGTTCACTCCTGCCGAACTGCCTGAGAACAAGTACTACATCTTTGGCAAGGAAGGATGCAAAAAGTTGGCGGAAGAAATGAATGTCCCCCTGTTGGCACAGATTCCGCTCGTTCAGAGCATCTGTGAGAGCGGTGATGCCGGTGAGCCTGCCGCCACAAGCAGTGAAACCGCTACGGGACTGGCGTTCATCAATCTGGCTCAGGCCGTCGTCACCGTTGTTAACCGCCGCAACCGCGAACTTCCCAAGACCAACATCGTCGGTGTGAAATGATCGCCATTGCCCTGCTACTCATTCTTACACTAACATCTTGCAGCGGTCTCAAGCCTGGCGACCTGTTATTCCATGTCGTGGAGAAAGGCAACGCCATTACTGACGTGACGCCTGGGATGATAGACCATGTGGCGATTGTCCTGTCGAAGGATAGTGTCATTGAGGCCGCACCAGTCGGGAAAGGGATTAGCGAAAAAACGACGGATACGGTGATGGCGGGCGTCCGCATTACCCCACTCAACGCACTGCGCCAAGAGGAAGGCTATTATATAATAGGTAGGGTGCGGCGAGCTGATGCGACACGCTCAATCGCTAACGCCCGTACATTCCTCGGACATTCCTACGATCACCTCTATCTTCCTGACAACGAGGCCATTTACTGCTCGGAGCTGGTGCAGTTCTCATTCGTCGATGCGCAAGGCAATCGACTGTTCGACCCCATCCCCATGTCGTTCCACGATGAAACAGGACACATTACAACCTACTGGAAGACGTTCTATGAAAAGTACGACATGGAAGTTCCTGAGGGACATCCGGGTACGAATCCTGGGGAACTCTCCTGCCGCGAAAACGTTCGTATCGTGGGGCGATTGCAAAAAAACACTAAATAATACGCCGTGCCGCATATAGTATTCATATTTTTTTGTAACTTTGCAAACGTTTCGAACGAGATTCATTACACATTATTTTAAATACTAAGCATTATGACAATTAACGAATTCAACTTTGCCGGTAAGAAGGCAATTGTACGTGTAGACTTCAACGTACCTCTGGACGAGAATGGTAAGATTACTGACGACACCCGTATCCGCGGTGCACTGCCCACGCTGAAGAAGATTCTGAACGATGGTGGTGCTGTCATCATCATGTCACACATGGGCAAACCCAAGGGTAAGGTGGACATGAAGAAGTCGCTGGGTCAGATTCGCGAGGCCGTAGAGAAGGCACTGGGTGTTCCCGTGGCTTTCGCTCCCGACTGCGCTAAGGCTCAGGATGCCGCTAAGGCTCTGAAGATGGGTGAGGCTCTGCTGCTGGAGAACCTGCGTTTCTATCCTGAGGAAGAGGGTAAGCCCGTTGGCATTGACAAGGCTGACCCCGCTTACGACGAGGCTAAGAAGGCCATGAAGGCTTCTCAGAAGGAGTTTGCCAAGACGCTGGCTTCGTATGCTGACTGCTACGTAATGGATGCCTTCGGTACCGCTCACCGCAAGCACGCTTCAACTGCTGTCATCGCCGACTACTTCGACGCTAACAACAAGATGCTGGGCCTGCTGATGGAGAAGGAGGTTCAGGCTGTTGACAACGTACTTTCGAACATCAAGCGTCCGTTCGTGGCCATCATGGGTGGCTCGAAGGTTAGCTCAAAGATTGGTATCATCGAGAACCTGCTGGGTAAGGTTGACAAGCTCATCCTCTGCGGCGGTATGACCTACACCTTCGCCAAGGCTCACGGCGGAAAGATTGGTAACTCTATCGTAGAGCTCGACAAGCTGGACGTTGCCCTGGGCGTTGAAGAACTGGCCAAGAAGAACGGCGTAGAGCTCGTTCTGGGTTCTGACTGCACCGCTACGAACGGACTGGACTTCGGTACGATGACCGTGAAGGAAGGTGCCGAAATCAT
>Ga0247609_10003184_pt1 | contig 16762 bp, 13 predicted proteins | sample 172DNAGHGlowgp2_FD_193487 | JGI IMG/M metagenome (GOLD analysis project Ga0247609, IMG submission 193487) | Sheep rumen microbial communities from Palmerston North, Manawatu-Wanganui, New Zealand - 1728 DNA GHGlow gp2 | ecosystem: Host-associated > Mammals > Digestive system > Stomach > Rumen ...
TCTTTCTTCATTACTTTCTTTCTATATACTAAGCATTCTTCTCTAAGTTTGATAGAATCTTTATAATCTCCTAAATCGTTAAATAATTTAGCTGCTTGATCAAGTCTTTGAGCTGACTTCTTATTTTCCATTAAAAGAATTGCTCTATTATATTTTTCTTCTTTTTGTTCTTCTAACTCAGCTTTTTTCACATTAAGTTTTTCTATTACCATATTTTTTAATTTAGGTGATTCTTTATAATCATTTAAATCTTCAAATATATTTAAAGCTTCTTCTAAACCAGAAATTTCACCTTTTTCTAATAGAGTTCTTGCTCTATTATATTCTATTTCCATCATTTCTACTGTCATGTTATCACTCCTCTGGTTGATCAGCAGTTTCAACTTGTTCAACTTTTTTCTTACTCTTAAAATATTTTACAGCAAATATAACAGTAAATACAATAGTTAATGTAATTGCTGAAGTAATATATCCAGAATAATCTATTAAAATATCAGACATACAACCTACTCTACCTGGTGTATGAGTTTGTAAGAACTCAGTAAATCCAGCAAATAGGAATCCTGTAGCAAAGTTTATACCAACACCAACAAAATACAATCTTCTTCTAAAGAATAAGGCATAAGTTAGAGTCGCAAATATTGCTAAGACTAAGAATGCACCATAATGTCCTACACCTTTTCTAATGTAGCGCATAAATGATGCCATGTCATCTATTACATTCTTCTTATATATTATTACATCTAATGTATAGATATAATATTGTTCACCATCATTTACTTCAAGTGTTATAGTAGTTTCACCTTGCTTCTTAGGCTCTACTGTACCATCTGAATATACTTTAACTATTCTATCATCACTTGATGAATAATTTATTGTTTTATAAGTTGTATCACTAGAGAATGCAAGTGTTAGATTTAATATATCACCATTTATTATTTCAACTTTATTATCTTTAGTAGAATAATTACCTTTTATAACAAAACTATTCTTATCTACCTTAATTAAGTTTCTAACAGTGAATGTAAATTCTTTTTCTAATCCGCTAAATTCTTCTATAAATTTCATTTTTACTTCACCTTGTCTTGTAGGTGTAAAAGTATTATATTTTCTGTCTATAGCGCCATTATCAACAACACTAACTTTATATCTAGTAGTATTAGAATCTACTATAGATTCCGATGAATATGTTTTACCAATGTATAAGATATTATCATTATTATATTCTGTATTAATGCCCTTAATTTTAACATCAAAATTAGTAGTTAAGATATCACTAACATTAAATTTAATTTCATATTTTGCTGAATCTATTAATTCATCTAAATAGATTGGTGTAACAATTAATGTTGATGTTCCATTATCAGAACCTGTTACTTTAAAGTTCTTATTATTTGATCTAACGATAATTGATGTTCCACTAACTCTAATATTATATTGTTGATTTTCGTAATCATCATTAATTACAAAGTCTTTAGATGCACCAACATTTAAATTATAAGATGATGATTTAACATCTAAAGCTACACTAAATTTTGATAATGCATAAACATTTATTGATTTATATACAATTGATCCATCACTATTTTCATAATACATAAACCCTTGAATTAGTCCATATCCATCTTCATTAATTGTTATATTACTTCCATCAAGTGTTGCTTTATCTTCATCAAAGCTGAAATAATAATTTTTGTTTTCTGGATTTATTTGATTTCCATTATTTAAGAATTCAGAAATCTTAAAGTAATCTTTTAGATTAGTTTTATTATTGATATAAATGACAGGAGTTTCACCATTAACATAATTAATAATAAAATCATCTACTGAATAATCAGGTTTTGCATTAACATTAATTGTTATATCTTTAGATAATGTATTATTATTTGAATCTGTTACTGTAACTATAATAGTTGCACTACCTAAAGATTTTGCCTTTATTTGGCCATTACTTAATACTTCAATTATACTATCATCGCTTGATGAATAATCTACTTTCTTAACAGATGCATCATATGGTCTAACGTTTTTAACTGATAACTTTTGAGTGTTATTTATATACATCTTTCCTGAATAGTTAACATCAAAACTATTAACGTTGCTTCTATTTTTTACTGTTAAAGTAATATCTTTATATATAGAACTATCATAACTAGAAATTATTCTAATAGTACATGTTCCAACATTTCCTTTGATATATAATCTATTATTACTTACAATACAAATATCTGTATCTAAAGATTCTAAGATATAACCTTTAAATTCATTTGATGTGTCTCTAGGACTATAACTTACACTAGGACTAAATGCAGATGTTTGATCAACATATTTACTTATATTTGAAGAATTAATAGCAACTAATTCTACTTTTTCTTCTATAACTTCTTTAGCTATTACTTTAACATAGATAATTGATTCTAAATCATTAGATGTCTTACAAGTAATAGTTATTAAATCATCTGTTAGATTTTTAGCATAAATAGTATCATTGCTTATACTTATACATGAATCATTACTGATTGTATAAGTTATTTTTTTATCTGTTACATTATCAGGATTTATTAAATTATCAATTCTATAACTTCTACCTTTTTCAAGTACGTAATAATTATCAGTTAAATCAACATTTAGAATTCTTGATTCAATAGATTCAGGTAGAATATCATTTACTGTAATTGTTATTTCATCAAAAACATTTTCTTCATTTGCATTTGTAGCACGTATTACTACTTCACCACTTTCTAAGAATGTTACAGTTCCATTCTTACTTACTGTAGCAATATTACTATCTGATGTTGTATAGATATAAGATTTATGTGTTGAATCCTTTGGTAAGGTTTCAACATCTAAACTAATAATTTCACCAACAGAAAAAACACGTTTATTACTAACGGTTTTAATAGAACAAGATGTTGCTTCGATTTCTTTAGCTTGATCTCCTCCTAAGTCGTTTATAAATCCCCCTATTACATTACCAACAGCATTAGATTTTTGAGCTGACTTTTTTCCTGGAGTTAGAGATTCAACTGTAAGAACAATTAAACATCCGATATATGCAATTAAAAATAAAATACGCATAATATGGTATTTCTTATTAAACTTCATTTTCTCTAATTTCATATAACGTCCTCTTCCATCACTTCTAATTATACAAAAAAAATATTAAATTATAAATAAATTTTTAGATATAATTTAATATAAAAAAACTAACAGCTAGTGTTAGTCTTTGTTTTTTACTATTTTTTTAATAAATCTTGCAGGACTACCAAAATATAAGGAATCAGGTTCAACGTCTTTAGTAACTAACGAATTAGCACCTATTACTGCATTATCTCCAATTGTTACTCCAGGCATTATTGTTACATTTGCGGCTATCCATACATTATTGCCTATTACTACAGGCAAGTTCTTTTGATTCTTTTTAGAAAGTCTTTCTATATGATCTAGTGGATGTATTGGAGTAATAATAGTGCAATTTGGCCCTATTAGGACATTATCTCCTATTGTGATTTTACCATCATCAACTAAAGTAAGATTAAAATTAGCATAAAAGTTTTTACCTACAAAGCAGTTCTTACAACCAAAATTAGAATGTAGCGGAGGTTCTACATATGAGTTTTCTCCAATGCTTCCAAACATTTCTTTAAGCATATTACTCCTTAATTCTAGATTGTCTAAGTTTGCTTTTGTATTGTTGAATTTATTCACTTCTTCAATACAATCAAGTTGATATTTAAGAAGTTCTCTATCATTACAGTCGTAATATTCTTCACTAAATAAAACTGAATCGAATTTATCATTTCTTTTCATATAAACACTCCTTTATCTTATTATAACATTTTTATTTCTTAAAAATAAAAAAGATTGATAAATATATCAATCTAATAATACTAATTGGCGGTCTCAAGGGGAGTTGAACCCCTCTCTAAAGAGTGACAATCTTTTATACTAACCGATATACTATGAGACCACAATTAGATTATAACATAAATTTTACAAATTAAAAGAAGAAATTACAATTTATATTCCATAAAATTATTCTTCTTTATAAAGCCATATTTAGCATATAAAAATTCACCCATTTTTGAGGCTGTAATATGTATTAAGCTACATTCATTTTCTCTTGCATAAGATACTATTAAATCAAGCATTTTTGTAGCTATACCATGTCTTCTATAATTATTATCCACATACATACTAGATAATAATCCTATTTTACCATTAGGACAATTATAATAAGGTGGTTTATATACAAATGATAGGGAACCAGTTGCGATTATTTTATTATTCTCTATAGCACCAAATATAGCAAATTCATCACCTTTTAATTGTTTATTATAGAAATCATATAGATTAGGTTTTAAATCAAATGTTTCTACTGCGCCTTCATCTTTAAGTTGTTTTAATCTTAAAGAAACTATTTCATCTATGTCATTAATATTTAGTTTCTTAAATTCCATAATATCACCTAGATTTCATCAAAGCTATAAATATATTTGAATTCTAAAATATTACTTGAATTATCTTCTTGACCTTTTAATTCTTTCTTTAAACTATTGTAATCATCAATGATGAAATATATCGTTTTACAGCCATATTCTTTAGCTTTAACCATGAATACATCTTTAACCCAAATTGTATCTCTTGGATTATCAACAAAACCATTTCTAGTATCAGCTACATAATTACATTTATGTTCTTTAATAACATTTAAAGCATTGATTAAAATGTTTCTATATACTTCTAGTTCACAGTAACTATTCCATATAACTAAAACGACATTTTTTTCTTTATAATAAATTACATCTGCATTTTCAGATTTATAAATTACTTCCATAAAAACCTCCTGTTTTAAAAAAAGATAGAGTTTAGTCTATCTTATTTTAATAATTTTTCTTTAATTGAAGCAGCAGCTTGTTTACCAGCACCCATAGCTAAAATAACTGTAGCGGCACCTGTAACTGCATCTCCACCTGCATATACGTTTTCTTTAGTTGTTTCTAAAGTTTCTTCATTAACAACTAAGCATCTTCTCTTATTAATTTCTAGTCCTGGTGTAGTTCTAGAGATTAGTGGGTTAGGTGATGTACCTAAAGCCATAATTACCATATCTACATCCATAACGAATTCTGAATTTGGAATTTCAACTGGAGAACGTCTTCCTGAAGCATCAGGTTCACCTAATTCCATCTTAATGCACTTCATACCAGAAACGCATCCTTTTTCATCCATTAAGATTTCAGTTGGATTAGTTAGCATATGGAAGTTAACGCCTTCTTCTTTAGCATGATGAACTTCTTCAACTCTTGCTGGAAGTTCGCTTTCACTTCTACGATATACAATGTTAGCATCAGCACCAAGTCTTAGAGCAGTTCTAACAGCATCCATAGCAACGTTACCTCCACCGACTACAGCAACTTTTTTACCTACAACTACTGGTGTATCATAACATTCATCAAATGCTCTCATTAAGTTAACTCTTGTTAGGAATTCATTTGCTGATAATACGCCATTAGCATTTTCTCCAGGAATCCCCATGAATTTAGGTAGACCAGCACCTGATCCAATGAACATTGCATCATAGCCTTCTTTAAATAAATCATCAATTGTTATAGTTTTGCCAACGATAACATCTGTTTCAATTTTAACACCAAGCTTTTTAATGTTTTCTACTTCATGAGCAACTACTTCATCTTTTGGTAGACGGAATTCAGGAATACCATAAACTAATACTCCACCAGCTTTATGTAATGCTTCAAAAATAGTTACATCAAAACCAGCTTTAGCTAAATCTCCAGCACAAGTTAATCCTGCTGGACCTGCACCTATAATAGCTACTTTCTTACCATTCTTAGGTTCTGTAGTAGTTAAATCATAATTATTCTTTCTAGAAGTATCAGCAACATATCTTTCAAGCTTACCAATACTTACAGCTTCACCCTTAATACCTAAAACACACTTACCTTCGCATTGTTTTTCTTGTGGACAAACTCTACCACAAACAGCTGGAAGTGAGCTATATTTAGCGATTTCTTTAGCTGCAGCTAAATCATCACCATTCTTAACTTCTTTAATGAATCCAGGAATATTAATGCCTACAGGGCAGCCTGTAACACATTGTGGATTCTTACAAGATAGACAACGACTAGCTTCTAATCTTGCTTCTTCTTCATTATATCCTAAACAAACTTCTTTAAAGTTTTTAGCTCTTTCTTTTGGATCTTGTTCTCTAACAGGAACTTTCTTCATTCTATCCATTATTTGTCACCTCCACAATGACCACATCCACCATGGTGTGTGTCTCCTTCTTCGAAGGCTAGTTTTGCTCTACCTTCTTCAGTCTTGTAGATTTGTTGTCTACGCATTGCTTCATCATAATTGATTAGATGACCGTCAAATTCAGGACCATCAACACAAGCAAATTTTACTTCATTACCTACAGTTACACGGCATGCTCCACACATACCAGTACCATCAACCATAATAGGGTTTAGGGAAACAACTGTTGGAATGTTTAATTTCTTTGTTGTCATTGATGTAAACTTCATCATAATCATTGGACCAATGATTACAGCATGATTATATTCTTTACCTTGATTATTTACTAAATCTTCTAGACATTGGCTACCATTACCATGGAATCCAAATGAACCATCATCTGTAGCTAAATATAAATTAGTAGCAACTTCTTTCATCATATCAACCATGATGTATAAATCTTTATTTCTAGCACCGATAATTACATCTGAATCAATTCCATTTTCCTTTAACCATTTAACTTGTGGATATACAGGAGCTGTACCTACACCACCAGCAATAAAGATAATCTTCTTATTCTTTAATTCTTCTCTAGGCATAGTACATAAATCAGAAGGATTTCCAAGTGGTCCTACAAAGTCAGCAATACTATCTCCTACATTAAACTTTGATAATTCCATTGTAGATTTACCAACAGTTTGGAAAACGATAGTAACTGTTCCTTTTTCTCTATCATAATCAGCGATAGTTAGAGGAATTCTTTCACCAAATTCTGTATTTCTTGTAATTATAAATTGTCCAGGCATTGCACTTTTAGCAACTCTTGGAGCTAAAATATCCATTAAATAAATGTTATTTGCTAAATACTCTTTTCTTACGATTTTAAACATAAATAATTCACCCTTTACTATTAAAATTATTTTTCTTGAAAAAGAAAAAACACTTTCAACTATTACATTATAACAATAATTATACAATATTTCTATATATATTTTTAAAAAATATATAAATATTTATTATTTTGTATACAATTATAAAACATTTTGTTCATAAATGAAAAAGTACTAGATAACTAGTACTTATTCTACAATGTCTTTTATTTGAATGATAATATCTCCGATACTTAAATTCTCATCAAAACTTACTTTATAAAATCTTTTCTTTTCCTCTACTTCATCAAAGATTTTATCCATCTCTTCAATGATTCTATCATTTTCAAGAACTAATCTTTTCTTAGCACCATTTACTTCATCTCTTCTTTTAGCTTCACTACTATCTAAAACTATCATTCCATACTTCTTTATATCCATATCTATATAAACATACGCAAAGCCAAAAATAGTTCTAACTTCAAAGAATAATGCAGTATCGATAGCTCTTGAATCGATAATATCTAAAATATCATCAATTCTTTCATCACTATTCTCTCCATATATTTCATTAAAGAAATTTAGAGGATAATCATGTAATATTTTATACTCATAATCTCTATAATCTAATCTACGATGCTTACTACCAGATAAAATTTTATGAATATATCTACCATTTTTACAAGCATACATACGTAAATTAAAATCGTTATGATATTCTTTATCTCTAATATATTTTAATCCAGGTCCTAATTGTTTTGTGGCAAGATAAATTGCTGCAACAACTAGCACAACCATAAATATAAAAGCAATTGCTGCAAGTGTCATAAAAATTGCCATTTGTGTCTTTGTTGCATCCCCTTCATCATCTCTCGTAAAAACAAGTATTAAAATTCCAATGACACATAAACCTAGGCCTATACCTGAAATTATTAAAGCAGTTAAAAACTTTTTCTCTTTTTCTGTTCTCTTCATTATTGTTCCCCCAACAATTAATAATCAAATTCTTTAAGCTGTTCACTTATTTCTAATAAGACGTCTTCTAATTTCTTAGTATTATCAAATGATTTTATAATATCTCTATTATCATCTTTAATTCTCTTGAAAAACTCGTTATAACACTCTTTTACAACGGAATTTATTGTGATCATATTGAATTTTGTGTTATTGATTTCTTCCCTTTTTTTAATCTCGCTTTGATTAAGTATTATTAATTCATATTTTCCTAGATTCATACTAACATATACATAAGCTGCACAAGTTAATAATTGAACTTCAAAATATAAAGTATTATCTATCTTTCTAGCATCTAAAACATTTGTATAATCAAATGCTTCATCTATCTTTTCATCAATAAACGTACTATCATATACTTCTACATAATTATATTTCTTAGCATCACCAAATAAAATATCATTCATTCTTATATGTGGATTTGCATCATGTTTAGAACCAAATAAATAATTATAACAATATCTACTATTTTTTGATGCATATATATGCAAATATGCGCTAAATAAATGATCTTTATTGATTTGTAAATCAAGAGTCTTCTTAAGTGACATTCCTAAAAGAGTCATTGCATAAATAGTAAGTGGAATTATTCCAATAAGAATAAGAATAATACTAATTAATATCAATGTTTTAGCATTTTCTTCTTCTCTTTCTGTTTCCCCATTTAATCCCATGATTCCAAATATTAACATTATAAAACTAGCAACAGTTATAGCAAATAATACTATAGCTACTATAGCTGTTATTTTTTTCTTTTTATTCATTATTATTTCCCCCTATAATAATTACTTCATTATCTCTTTTTTAACTAAATTAAATATTTCACTTGCACTTAATTTATAAACATTTAAAGTAATACCTTTTTTATTTTTCATTAGATTCATAAATCCTTCTTTTTTTAAGGATTCATCTTCTAATTCTTGTAAATATTGTATTCTTTTAGATTCTTCTTTAGTAAATATATCCATATATGCTTTTTTATTGAAAATAGAAACAAAGATTAATTTATCTTCATTTTGTATTTCAACATAAGCATTAGAATTATTAATATCATAACTAATAACATTTATATCATTAAAATCTTTTAAATAATTTTCTAATTCTTTTTTTCTTGCTTTTGTTATAGAATCATTTACTCTATAAATACCAATAAAGGTTATAGTAACTAATAAAAAGATTCCTGCTAGAACATAACCTATTATTGATTTTCTATCTTTAACTAGTGTAATTATTAAAATAACTAGAAATATAGCAAATGAAACTAGTGCGAAAAAAATAGCTTTTTTTCTGTTCATCGACATCACCAGATAAATTATATCATAATAATTATACGAAAAAAACGAAATAAATAATGATTTTTATGATACAATGAAAACAAAGGATGTGTTAATATGAACTCTTCAAATAACAGAAAAAGAAAAACAATTATTTTAACAACTATTTCATCTATATTTTTTATGATTTTATGCATAATAATTTGCATATTTATAAAAAATAGAAGTAGGAAAATAAAGGAATATATTAAAATTGGTGCTTCAGAAATAGAAAAAATAGAAATAATAATTAAATATGGTGATAATCAAGGAACATACGAAGTTACTAATGTTGATTCTTTCTATAGCGAATTAATAAATATTAAAGTAAGTTCTTGCAAAGCCTTAAAACTAGCAACTGAAAAAGCTGTTTATATATATACTACCGATCATTCAACTATAATGATAGATATGCATAGATTAAATAAAGACGGAAAAACTTACTACTATAAAACTGATAATAAAATTACAGATTTAATCAACACATATTTGAAAAATAATTACAATATATAATAAAAAACCTATTCATTATGAATAGGTTTATTTTTGGAGATTGAAATTTTTATGTTTTATTATTGATTTACCTTTGGTAATTTAGCGATAGATTTTTGTAGATCTTCATCTGTTGGAATGTAATCTGACATTTCTCCATCATGGAATTTTTGATAAGCTACTAAATCGAAGTATCCTGTACCAGTTAAGCCGAATAGAATATTCTTAGCTTCTCCTGTTTCTTTGCACTTAAGTGCTTCATCGATAGCAACTCTAATTGCATGGCTTGATTCTGGAGCTGGTAAAATGCCTTCTGTTCTAGCGAACATTTCAGCAGCTTCAAATACTTTAGTTTGTTCAACTGCTCTAGCTTCCATTAAGCCTTGATGATATAACTCAGATACGATTGGACTCATACCATGGTATCTAAGTCCTCCCGCATGGTTAGGTGATGGAATGAAATCTGATCCTAGTGTATACATCTTAGCAAGTGGGCAAATTCTACCTGTATCGCAGAAATCATATGCGTATACACCACGAGTTAAGCTTGGACAAGATGCAGGTTCTACTGCAATGAATCTATAATCAGCTTCACCTCTTAGCTTTTCACCCATGAATGGACTCATTAATCCACCTAGGTTAGATCCTCCACCTGCACATCCGATGATGATATCAGGCTTAACACCAATCTTTTGGAATGCTTTTTGAGCTTCTAGACCAATGATTGATTGATGTAATAATACTTGGTTTAAAACTGAACCTAGGATATATCTATATCCTGGAGTCTTTACAGCAACTTCTACAGCTTCACTGATTGCGCATCCTAGAGATCCTGTTGTTCCTGGATGTTCAGCTAAAATTGCTTTACCAACTTCAGTAGTCATAGATGGTGAAGGAGTAACTTCTGCACCATAAGTTCTCATTACTTCTCTTCTGAATGGTTTTTGTTCATAAGAAACTTTAACCATGAATACTTTTGCATCCATATGGAAGAATGCACTAGCCATTGATACGGCTGTACCCCATTGACCAGCTCCTGTTTCTGTAGTTATTCCCTTTAATCCTTGCTTTTTAGCATAGTATACTTGAGCAACTGCACTATTTAGCTTATGAGAACCTGAAGTGTTATTTCCTTCAAACTTGTAATAGATATGTGCTGGTGTTCCAAGAGCTTCTTCTAAGAAATAAGCTCTTACTAGTGGTGATGGTCTATACATTTTATAGAACTTTTGAATTTCTTCTGGAATATCAAAATATTTAGTATCATTGTCTAATTCTTGTTTTGCTAATTCTTCACAGAATACTGGAGTTAAATCTTCTAAAGTTGCAGGTTTACCAGTACCTGGATTTAGTAGTGGAGCTGGTTTAATCTTCATATCAGCTCTAACATTATACCATTGTGTAGGAATTTCATCTTCCTCTAAATAAATTTTGTACTTTTCGTTATCTTTCATTTTTTTATCCTCCTAAATTTTAAAAATAAAAAACTTTCCGCCCATTTAGGACAGAAAGTATAAATATCTGTTATGCCACCTAAACACGTACCATCATACATGCGCTATTATAACGGTTAGCCTCCGTCGCCCCTACTATAATTTCGGTTTGCCCTCATAAGTCCATTCATTAGAAGATTTAATACTGCATTTCACCATCGCAGCTCTCTAAAATTAAAAGTTTTCTAACTACTACTCTTAATCATTGGTTATCAACTACATTTTTATTTTACATCTTTTTCTATTTTAATGTCAATATATTTTTCTATATTTTTTCCTTATATAGAATATAAAAATTATGTGTGAGATAAAAGTGTTATTTTTTGTCTAATTCACATAACATAATATATTCTTCATTTGTTTCTTTAATTATCTTAAATCCGCATTTTAAATACATCTTAAATGCATAGTTTTCCTTTTGAACTGATAAAGATATTTTATTATATTTTTTACTCTTTAAACTACTAATCATTTCTTTTAATAATAATGTTCCTATACCTTTATTTCTATATTCTTCAAGTAATGAAATAGCTAAAGATGGAGTATCATCATCTATATGCCCATAGTCATCCATAATACGTACCCAGCATGCGCCGACTATCATTTTTTTGTATTCAGCAACCAAACAAAAATCATCTTTATTTTTACCAAAATCTTTAACATAAACTTGTAAATCTGGATTGTTAATTATCGCTTTATCAGGCTTTTTTTCACCTTCAGGTATGAATATGGCAAGGTATAAAAATTCATCTAATATTTTATATTCATTTTCTTTAATTTCTCTAATTTTTAAACTATCCATATTAACACCTCCTTTTATATTATAGCACAAAAAAAGACTGGACGAATCCAGTCTTTATATAATAGTATGTTTATTATTTTTTGAAGATACCCTTAATCTTTGCGATTGGGCTATTTCTCTTTTCTTTGATTGCAGCTTGTGCAGCAGCTAATCTTGCGATTGGTACTCTAAATGGAGAGCAAGATACATAATCAAGTCCTATAGAATTACAGAATTCGATTGAAGATGGATCTCCACCATGTTCACCACAAATACCAAAGTGTAAGTTCTTGTTTTCTGGCTTACCTAACTTGATTGCCATTTCCATTAATTTACCAACACCAGTTTGGTCAAGTCTAGCAAATGGATCTTGTTCGAAAATCTTTTCTTTATAGTAAGCTGATAAGAATTTACCAGAGTCATCACGTGAGAATCCGAATGTCATTTGTGTTAAGTCGTTAGTACCGAAGCAGAAGAAATCAGCTTGTTTAGCAATTTCATCAGCTGTTAAAGCAGCACGTGGAATTTCAATCATAGTACCAACTTTGTATTCTAGCTTAGCGTTAGCATTCTTAATTTCTTCATCAGCAACTTTAACAACGATGTCCTTAACAAACTTTAATTCCTTAGCATCACATGATAGTGGAATCATAATTTCAGGAACGATCTTATATCCACATTCCTTATTTACATTGATAGCTGCTCTAATAACTGCTCTAGTTTGCATCTTAGCAATTTCTGGATAAGTAACAGCTAATCTTAGACCACGGTGACCCATCATTGGGTTGAATTCATGTAATGAATCAATGATAGCCTTAATTTGTTCAACAGTCTTGCCTTGAGTCTTTGCTAAAGCAGCGATGTCAGCTTCTTCTGTTGGAACGAATTCATGTAGAGGTGGATCTAGATAACGGATTGTAACGGCATAGCCTTTACAAGCCTTATATAATTCTTCAAAGTCTTTTTGTTGCATTGGTAGAATCTTAGCAAGAGCATTTTCTCTTTCTTCTAGAGTATCTGAACAAATCATTTCTCTAAATGCACCGATTCTTGCAGGATCAAAGAACATATGTTCTGTACGGCATAGACCAATACCTTGAGCACCAAGTTCCATAGCTTTAGCAGCATCTTTAGGTGTATCAGCGTTAGTTCTTACAGCCATTCTCTTATATTTATCAGATAATTTCATGATTCTTCCGAAATATCCTGAGTTTGGATCAGCTGGAACAGTCTTAATGATTCTATCATAAATCTTACCAGATGTACCATCTAGAGAAATTTCTGAACCTTCAACGAATTTCTTACCAGCTAAAATGAAGTATTTTTCTTCTTCATGCATTTCAATTTCACCACATCCTGAAACGCAGCATGTACCCATACCACGAGCAACTACGGCAGCATGTGAAGTTTGTCCACCACGAACAGTTAAGATACCTTGAGAAAACTTCATACCTTCGATATCTTCTGGTGATGTTTCAAGTCTAACAAGAACAACTTTCTTTCCTGCTTTACCTGCTTCTACAGCATCTTCTGGAGTAAATACTACAGTACCTGCAGCAGCACCTGGAGATGCAGCAATAGCCTTACCAACTACATTATCTTTATCAGCAGCTTTTAAGTCAGCTGTATCGAATGTAGGGTGTAATAACATATCTAAAGTCTTAGCATCAATTTGTAGTAATGCATCTTCTTCAGAAATCATCTTTTCATCAATTAAATCACAAGCAATACGGATAGCTGCAGCAGCAGTTCTCTTACCGTTTCTTGTTTGTAACATATATAATTTACCTTTTTCGATAGTAAATTCCATATCTTGCATATCTCTATAATGATTTTCTAGAGTCTTACAAACATCTTGGAATTGTTTGAATACATCAGGTAAAACTTCTGCCATCTTAGAGATAGGCATTGGTGTACGAACACCAGCAACAACGTCTTCACCTTGTGCATTCATTAAGAATTCACCCATTAATCCTGGTTCACCAGTAGCAGGGTTTCTTGTGAAGGCAACACCTGTACCACAGTCATCACCCATATTACCAAATGCCATCATTTGAACGTTAACTGCTGTACCCCAGCTATATGGAATGTCATGATCCATTCTATATACGTTAGCTCTTGGGTTATCCCATGATTTAAATACAGCCTTAATAGCTTCAAATAATTGTTCTTTTGGATCTTTAGGGAAATCTTTTCCAAGTGCAGCTTTATATTTAGCCTTGAATTGGTTAGCTAATTCTTTTAAGTCATCAGCTGTTAATTCAACGTCATAAGTTACACCTTTCTTTTCCTTCATAGCATCAATTAGAACTTCAAAGTCCTTCTTAGATACTTCCATAACTACATCTGAGAACATTTGAATAAATCTTCTGTAGCAGTCATAAGCCCATCTAGCGTTTCCGCTCTTCTTAGCTAATACTTCAACTACTTCTTCATTTAAACCTAAGTTTAAAATAGTATCCATCATACCAGGCATTGAAGCTCTTGCACCACTTCTTACAGATACAAGTAGTGGGTTTTCTTGATCACCGAATTTCTTTCCAGTGATTTCTTCTAGCTTTTCAATGTATTGCATAATTTCAGCTTGAATATCAGCGTTAATTTGTCTACCATCTTCATAATACTTTGTACAAGCTTCTGTAGAGATAGTGAAACCTTGTGGAACAGGTAAACCAATGTTAGTCATTTCTGCTAAGTTGGCACCTTTGCCACCTAGAAGTTCACGCATTTTTGCGTTACCTTCGCTAAATAAATAAACATACTTGTTTTTAGCCATTTTTTTATCTCCTTTTCCATAGTTTCTCATTTGAGATATAAATATTATAGCATAATATATATAGCAATTTCAATTGTAAGAAAACGCATTACATTTTATTTTTTTTATAATTTTTAAGCAATATAAAACGCTCCTCGAAAGAAGCGTTTTATCATTTTTTATTACATTGCTAATAATAAGTAAATTAGTGGAGAATTCCAATAAATTGTAATTTCGTTTGTTGACCAGCTATTGTTATTATCGATATAGCAATGAGCAGGAGCTGCACCTTGACAGTTACGAGTAGCTACAGTGTCAGCACCATTTTCAGCAAAGTTAGAATCTGGTCCACCAATTAACATACCTGGCATAGCTTCATCAGCAGCAATTGATGGTCTGTGATGTGGATTTTCTGGTGATGTTACACCATATCCAGTTACAAAGCAATATGCACAAGCATTTTGTCCTAATAAGTAATTTAATTGAGTTTGCATGTACTTGATATATTCATCATTTTTTTCTACACATTCATCAGCAGATAATCCTAAATCAGTTCCAAATGATTGCATAATCATTCCAGCTGTATGAAGGATTCTACCATTACTTGCAACAGTTAAGTTTGAACCCCAATCAAATACATAAACTTCTTTACCATCAACTGTCTTTGTTCCGATTGTTACATTGTAAGAATCAGCTTTTGCATTAGCAACTAATTCATCAGCATAATCTAAGATAGTATTTAAGATATCTTTAAATTCAGCCTCAGTTACAGCTGTTGTTCCGTTTAGATAAGTAATTGCTTCAATTGCAGCAAATCCATTAACGTTAGCCCAACCTAAGCCTAGATCAGCAGTCTTATCAAAGTTAGCCTTGAATGCTGTTAAATAATCAGCTTCTTTTGTTAAGCCATATAATTCGATTGAAGCCCATGCTAATTCATCTTTTAATTGAGAATCTGGATATTCACCAGTCTTAATATCTGATGGGTTCTTAAATGATTCTTTTGGCATAGTAGCTAAAGCAGCATAAGCGTCCTTAGCAGCTTGTTCATATTTAGCTGCTTTTGTAGTAGCAATTCCGTCTTCATTTAAAATGTTTGCTGCCATTGCCATTACAGCTGCGAAATCAGCTGTAGCTGCATAAGATGTTGGAGAAACATATAATTGTCCATGATCATCTTGAGGTTTAGTGCTAACATTAGGGAACTCTAAAGTAGAAACTTTATGATAAACTTGTCCATTAGAAGCTTGCATCTTAAGCATCCAATCTAATTCCCACATAGCTTCTTCTAAGATATCAGGAATAGAAGCATCATTAGTTATATAGGAAGGATATACGAATTCATCACCGCTACCGAAATAGTAAGAAGATAATAAGTCAGCTACTGTTTGAGCACCAGCAACAACATATTTACCATAATCACCAGCATCATGCCATCCACCTTTTACATCAATCTTAGTTGATGTTCCATAAATAATAGCATCTTCTTGGTGACATGCACTATGAGTAAATTTATCTCCTTCTGCACCTAGAACTTCACCACATCTTTGTCTATAAAGCATCATGATTACATCATCAGTAATGCTTGAATAAACATCAGTAGAAATGACGAAATTAGAAGATTTTCCTAATTTACCAGCATCAATATAATAAGTACCTGGAGTTGTACAATCTGAGAAATCAATAACACCAACATATTCTAATGAACTCTTGTTAGTTCCTGTATTCTTAACATTATAGCTCTTAACAACTTCATCAGTTGTAGCATTAACTAATTTAACATTATT
>Ga0247609_10003186_pt1 | contig 16759 bp, 18 predicted proteins | sample 172DNAGHGlowgp2_FD_193487 | JGI IMG/M metagenome (GOLD analysis project Ga0247609, IMG submission 193487) | Sheep rumen microbial communities from Palmerston North, Manawatu-Wanganui, New Zealand - 1728 DNA GHGlow gp2 | ecosystem: Host-associated > Mammals > Digestive system > Stomach > Rumen ...
CATCTGAAATTCTTTACAGAATCCAGAATGATTCTTGCCCTTTCCATAGGATTGTTCAAATTGTACCGTTCTTTGTTTTGCATGATAACATGCTCCTTTCAAAAAATATATTTTACGATAGTGTTGTACTATCACTAATATAATATATAACACAAAAGAAAGATGCTAGACCGAAGTCTAGCATCTGTATTAATTTAAAAGCATAATAGTAATCAGTAGCTTGTTGTAACCATCTTGTATTGCAAACTCTACTCTATATGCTTTTCCATATAGATATACAATTTGATTATCTGGTAATGACCTAATAGTATCCATATCAGTGTCAGAAAGATTGCTAATATCATATACTACACAGGTACCGTCAACACAAGTCTTAATATCAAAACTCATGTCTTTGAGTAATGAGTATGCAATCATATTTTGGTCAATGTAGTTTATAACGTAATCGACAAGGTCAATACCAGATATTTGTTTTGTAAAACTCAAGATATCGTTGGTCATTATGGTATTAACCCTCCCTCTTCCATTACATCTTCTACGGCATCAGCTTGAGCTTCTTTCTTACCTTCTTCACTTTGCATTTTTTCAAAGGCAATCATATATAAGACTTGACACATGGCAACGGGCATCTCATATAATTCCATAAGAGATACCCGTCCTTTGTAATAAGTACTCAATTGTTCAAGTTTTCTTATATCTTTTTCATAAGACCCAGCTGATGTCTGGTAAAAAGTAAGTTATCGGGATTTACCTCAACCTCATCGATTTTCTTACCACACTTAGGACAACGACGTTCAGGATATACATAAGTAATATCTCTAACGAGATTACCTTCATCATCAAGTGTACCAGCATCATATTTATCAGTTTCTACAGAAAGTGCCTGAAGCTGGTCAGAAGTAAGAGACTTAAGGATAGTAGCATATGTCTTTACACGACGCTTGTAAGTAAGTGCCTTATCAGATGCTACAGGCTTAGTATCAATAGGAATAAGTTGACGAGTGTTATAATCAATTCTATATACAGAATCAATATAAGTCAACAGAAGAATCAGGTCTTCATACTTAGAAGAGAAGTTCTGGTCAACAAGAGTAGGCTCAATATAAGTATTATAAAGAGACGGAATCTTAAGACCAAACACATAATCATCAGAAGCCTGATACAAGTCAACCTTATATTCAGAAGAGGTAGAATCTGTATTACCCTGAGTAAGGATATTCATATACTCTTCCTTCTTCTTATCATCAGTAAACTTAATCATAGAATGTACTGGTACATTTTCCATGAATACATTGTTACATTTATCATCATTACAATTGAATGTAACAATATTTGCTGTACCGAATGTAGCCTTATATGCAGTAAACATATAATCATCCATTACAGTATTAGGCGTAATCATAGCCCATGCTTCAAAGTTCTTAGGCTTATTAGCATCAACAATATGCTCATAGATAAGCTTAAGCTTATTCTCAATGAACTTATTATAATTTGCATTACCACCACGAAGTCTCTGTGGGTCAAGAGACTGAATTTCCATAGGCTTGAATGCAGACATTCTTACCGCACGCTTTTCAGACCACAGAACACCATCTGCACATTCAATAGCCTTGGTCTTAATCTCATTGATAATCTTAGAAGCATTAATAGGCTTCTTAGAGATTGTGAAATTCTTAAGGTCAAGCTTATGAGCAACAGGATTAAAGTTATGATTAATCTCCTGTCTGATATTCTGTTTAATAGCTTCCTGCTTTGCCTTGGTATCATCCTCTTCATTAGACTCGGTTGTATCTTCAGAAGATTCATCCTCATCATCAAGGAACTTCATATCCTCATCATCAATACCATCAAAAAGATGGTCGTCTTCATCATCTGTATTATTAATAACATTAGGGTCTTCTACAGTATCATATACAGACGCATCTTGCACCATAGAAATAGTTTCCTTCTTAGTACCAGCAACTGGAGCAGATACATCTACTTCCTGTTCTACCATAGCTGGCTTAGTAATAGATACAGTTTCAGAAGGCGCTACTACTTCTACAGGATTAGAAGAAGTGTTCTTAAGCTGTACATCATCAAAGGTGTTAACCTTAATTGTTTGAGCGGCAATTACATTAACATCATCGTCATCATCAATATCAGCATCACCATTTTCAATAGCCTGCTCAATTCTCTCTTCATTACCTTTTTCGATAAGTTCAGTAGACTCGGCAGCAAGTCTATCAATAGTAGAATCAAGACCTTCAAATGCTGCATCAAGCATTGGGTTACCTGTACCCTTACCTTCTACAGAACCATTATCTCCAGGAAGTACAGCTTCAGCAAGATTAGCTTCCTTTACATTCTTAGTGTTGAGCTTTGGCTTTACTGGCATACCAACTGGAGTAGCAGTAGGAACAGCACCGTTAGCAAGCTCAGACAGAGTTACATTTTCAGACATAATAATTTCCTCCTTATGCAATACTTATCTAAAATCACTTAATTTTGTAGTTTCTAAGACCTCACCTGTCTCTACATTGATTGGTAAAAAGACATTGAGCTGCTCAGATGTAATATAAATTTTGATAACTTTCTCGTCACCAGTTTTATTATCACCCAATTCACACTTTACATTGACAAGTGAGTATTGAGGTAAATATAACATGATTTGGTCTTTAATTCTTTTCTGTAATTCAACCATATCTACATCAGTAGCATATCTGAATTTAGAAACTAGACCTACACCACAATCTGGGTGTGTTTGGAAAGTTCCTGGCTCTAACAGAATCAATCTTACTAGTAATAATGTCGCATAGTTTTCATCTTTAGCGACAAGAGGTTTATAGTATTTATCTACAGATAACAGTGGTTCAGTTTTATCCACAAAGTAGTCTGTATATTTACCATCAGTAGCCATAGGAGATAACCTCCTTTCATATATTACTAAATTGTTTCTGTATTAAAAAAATAACGGGTGTTGTTAGCACCCGTTATTTTATTGAAATTAATCAAGATAGTTGCTATATGGAGCATGACAGAGATTTTCACAAATTTCAATTGCACGCTCTTTAGTGTCAGCACTTCCAAGGAAGCAAGATGGATGCAAGAAAGTTACACCAGTCCAAGTTCTCACTTCGTCTGGAATATCAACAAGATGAACGCTCATATTCTTAGGGTCAGGACAAATAGTTTTGAAACACCAGCCACCTCTCTGATTAGGATATACATAGAACGGAATGCCTCGTTCTCTACAAATATCATCTGCGCCAGGATAATAGTCTTCTGTAGCAAGACAAGCTCCATCACTATTAGCAGCAGCTAAAACTAGAGCTCTTTCGCATTTCTGAATAAAGCTATAATGAGCGATTGTCTCTCTGAAAAAGTTCATACAGAGATTAACAGCTCTATCAAAGCTATTCTTAAACATCTCATCTGTAGGACTAAGAATATTTGGGTTCATCATGGAGATAAAAGTAGACAGAGGATTATGTCCGTTTCCATTATCGTGGTCATCTATGAATCTGATAATGCTATCATAAATAACTGGAGCATATTTCTCTCCAATCCAAGGTACACCAATTTCATTCCAGATGAGACCGACTGCAGCATACTTCTTAATTGCTGTATACTTCCGACCAAATTCATCTGTAAACTCGTCAAATCGAATACAATGCTTAGCATCCTCTCCAACTTGATGATGGTCATATTGTCCAAGACCAATGTCATAAACAATAGTATTCGGAGTATTATCGTCATAACCATCTTCCTTAGGAGTGAATGTACGTACGAGATTTGTCTTAAACTTAAGTTTCTCTTCAAATAGAATTTTGAGAATGGCTGTAGCCATTACATCATCTGAATGGAATTTGCCTTTGTGTGTAACCAATGTGATTACATCAGTTTTAGGGTCTGCATTGCGGATAATGTCAAGAATTTTTGTACTCATAATAAGTACCTCCTTAAAAAATTTTTGTTGATAGATTGCCTATCATAGATATAATATATATCTAATGATTTGTTTTTACAGGTGTAGAAACTTAACTATAAATATTTCTCGGAAAGGAACATTATATATGGCTAAATTAAAATACACATTTGATGACTACATTGCTAATCCGTCAGGTAGAGGTAGTGCAGTTAATTCTATGGCTTCTAATAGAGAGCCTTATGAAAAAGAACTTATGTCACTTGAAAGTAGGAACGATAAAGTGAAGTATACTGTTTATAGACAGACTAAGACTGGTGGTAAACAGTTATATTATATTCACTTTCTTATCCCATCTTCTACTAAGGGTTTTTTCAATGATGTAGTAGTAGAATTTACTCAGAACGAGGATGATTCGTCTGCTAATAGAAGCATTAAAAAATATAACGTTAGATTCTTTTCTAATGATACTAATTTCGTGTATACATATGCATACACATTTAAGACTCATGGAGTCTTAATTTCTGACCTTGAAAAACATCTCCCATTCAGATGTCTTGTACAGAAACCTACAATGCGAAATCCCGATAATGCTATGGGTTATAATAAATCACTTTACTTTGCTTATATTGTTATGACTAGAGAGAATTTGTTTGAGAAAGATACACTCAATAGAATTGCCTCTAGCGGCGGTATTGTCAAACTTGCTAGTACTATTCCAAGTTTTGATAAAAAGCTTCAGGAACGTAATAAAATTACAAAAGAGGAAAAAGAAAAAGGAATCAAAGAGGAACCCAAAAGTAAAGTAATTAAATCTAAGAATCTTATTGGTGACAATCCATTAGATACACTTAAACCTAAGATTACTAAGATTGTAGGTAAAATCAAGACTACTTCAACCACTAAAAAAGTTAAAAAGAGATAAGGTTGTATACTATTATTGTGTAAATCTAATCTCTATATGAATAGGAGGTATTTATATGGAACTTTATGAAATATTAACATCACCATCATTTCTACCTAGGGTAGATGAATGGTATCCGAGAGAGGAGGATAGAATTTTTAAGGAGTGTAAGAATGCAATTATCTTGCCAGTATCTAAATTCTTCGGTATTGAAGAAAGCAAGGTGTTAGACAGCTTTATGCTGACCCCGAAAAGATGTTATAACTCTGATGAAGTCAGAGCTCACATCTGCCAGTATATGAATTACTTTGAAAAGTATTTCGATTCAGAACACGAGCTGTTGTTCTATGTATTTAGAATGAAACAACTTATGGACACAGGATTTATTGATAATAATGGGAATCTTATTAGAGCTTATACTCTTCAAGATTTCTATAACGATATCAAGACTTATATCCTGTCAGACTCTATGTATAATAAGGCATGGAGTATGGTAAGTTCAAATTATCAACTTGACCTGAATTACAAGAATAAAAGTAATGAGGGTCTTCAGTATAACAATAATCACGGTAAGTATTTTATGGAGATGAGTCTCTTTATGAATATGCTTATCCCACTGATTATGCATTTTGTATACAGAAATAGAATCACTTCTACAGAGAAGATTCATGAGATTATCTTTACTGTATACAATTGGTTGTTTGAAGTATATGTAGACTTCGATAAAATGTCCAGAAGAGGATTAAAGCCTGCAGATATGTATGCAAAGCTTTATGAAACAGCAAGTACAACAATGCAATCTCACTATAAGACAAACAAGATTCTCTGGACTATTAGTGAGATTAGAGGATACTCACCTACCATTAATAGCAATGATGCTATCAATACTACTATCATGCAGGTAATGCCTAAGTATACCTATAATGGTAATATAGTGAGCTATAACATATCGTCTGTTCGTAATAATATCAAGTATAATATTTCTGATATAAGTTATGAATATGACTATTCATCTCTTAGTAGTAGTAAAAGAGATGGAGAAGACAACACTTCTCAGATTGATAAGTTCGAGGCTCATCTTATTAAGACAGATGAATCTCTTCTTATTCAGAATGACTTCAGATGTGAGAAGATTATGGAATCAATCGTTGCAAAGTTTGGACCATTTGAACAAGCGGAGATTGATTATTATAAGAGAGAACTTACTAAACACGGTAGACCTGTTATTAATAGATTCCAACAGAATCTTGTGAATAACATGTTTTATAAATATTTTGGCGACACAGTAAGTATCAACTCTATTAATGCAGACCAGTATATTACACTTATAATCGCAGGTAAGCGTCATATGCTTAATAGTGGTATGCGTCTGTTACCTTATATCTTTGCAAGTAATATTATTCAGATTTCTCAAAGAACAACTCTCTGTAAGAAAGAGCTTATCAAACTTGAACAGTCTGAATATTATAATGAAATCATGAGAAAGTATAATGGTGACGAAAAGAAAATCAAACAGATACTCGCATTGGTAGCAACAATGCTCAGTAGCAAATTCCAAGTTATAGATTATTATAACAAGGATATTGATGGTATGGATATTAAGATGGAATCAGATATTCTTATTGATGAAGTCTTAAGATTTATCATTCAAGTATGATTTAAAGACAGAGAGGAGACTTAACTCCTCTCTGTCTATAATAAAATTTTTGGAGGTCTTAATTATGTTTGAAAAGAGAAAACCGATTTATGCTGGAGTTACTTACATCTTTGATGCTCTTAATGAGAGCAACATGGCAGCAAGTACAAGTGTAGTAACTACAATTAAGAAGGCTAAAAAGAAACACTATTGGATAGTGCTCTCTGTCAATAACGGAGATATCTTTGAGTGTCATGAAAATCTTTTAACAGAGTTTGTTAAATATGATGATGTGAATGATATTATCCGTTGTCAATATGGAACAACAGAATTTGATATTGGAGATGTGGCATTCTTCGATATTATTACAGAAGGTCTAGATATGATGTCTGAAAGTATTGAAGATGAAAAATTCAAAGAATTAAATAAAGAAGTTAAGACATATGCTTCTCAGCTTAGAGATAAGATTAAGAAATATGCAGAAATTTCTCATCATAAGCATATGATTACTACTATCAGTAATATCAAACACAATATCGATAAATTCTATGAGAAAGAAAAATCAAAAACTTCTCAAGAAAGAGAATCTCTTATAGAAGCACTTACTAAAGCAGCAGAAAAATCTATTATTAAAAAAGAAGAGAATGCTGAAGAAGAGTTTAAAGATATGATGCAGGAATCAGGTTTCTATGAGAAATTTGATAATGAAGTAAAACATTATATGTTTTCTAAAGAAGATAGAGATACCTTCATCGATAATGCTCTTGATTTACTTGAAGATGAATTTCCATCGGAAGCAATGATTCCGCCAGAAAAACAGTATAGATGTATTACAAAGGGTGATATAGAAGCTCTTAAGAAAGCTGCAGCTAAAGCATTGCATTCTAACAATATGGTATTCCTTGTAGGTATGACATCTGGAGGAGAACAGATTGCTGTATGTGTATTTGATATCTCTGACTTTGATGAGATAGATAAGTTTGTATCCGTCTGCTATGATAAGTGGGAAGATAGAAATATTAATTACTATACAGACCACAGAATTGTTATGCTAAGTGTTCCAAACAGACAATTTGACTTTAGAAATGATGAGGAGGATGATTATGAATAATGTAGATGTATATATCCAAGACCAATTCATTAGAATGAGACTTACGAATATTCGTAAGTCTCGTGGTCTTACTCAAAAACAATTGTCAGAAATGAGTGGACTATCAACAGCTACAATAAGTAATATAGAGAGTGGAGAAAATTCTTATACACTTAAAAGTCTTATACGTTATGCTGAAGCATTAGGATATGAGATTAATATAGATAAGAAAGTAGTTGATGATAATGATACAGAAGGAAGCAATAAAGCAATATCTTCTACAAGTACTTGATAGGCCACAACTTGTATCGGGTGGTAATGAAATAGCTTGTCCTTGTCCATTTTGTGGTGAACAAAGACCAAAGCTATATATAGGACCATTCAATGACCCTAATAAACCAATCACTTATAACTGTTTCATCTGTAAATCTCATGGTTATTTGAACCAAGACTTTTTAGATGATATCGGAATATCAAAACAACTTGACCCAGAGATATTGAATTCTAATAAAGGTTCAGACTTTAAGATGGGATTCTCTGGAAACAATTCATTCTATAATCTATTGTGGGATAATATAACTCTGAATGAGTTATCTGATTACAAACTTAAGTATGTGAATGATAGACTTGGTTTGAGATTCACATATGAAGATTGTATAAGAAATAAGATTATACTCAATATATCAGACTTATTATCTCGAAATGGTATTAATTATCTTACAAGACATCCTACTACTGTACAACAACTTAATTACTATTTTATAGGATTCCTTTCTAGAAGTAATGCCAGTTTGAATATGAGAAATATCATATCTGGTAGTTATACAGAAAGTAAACTAGAAGAATCATTGCAACAGAAGTATATCAATTATAAAGTGTTTAAGAATACACCAGATAATGACTTCTATATACTTCCATGTAATGTAGACTTAAGTAGACCTATAAAATTATATATTGCAGAAGGACCATTTGATGTATTGGGTATAAAATACAATCTAATAAAGTCTGAAGATAATTGTGTATATATTGCTGGACGTGGTAAAGCATATGAGAAAGCTTTATATTGGTTTATTCATACCACAATGCCGTTTAGTCTAGAAGTACACTTTTTCCCAGATGCAGATATAGATGATAAGATGATAACTAATATAGTTAGGAACTACTCTGTATTTGGATATCAGTTCTTCTTGCATAGAAACAAGTACAGAAATGAGAAAGACTTCGGTGTACCAGAATGGAGAATAGACGACTTCTGTTATAAAATATAAGGGGTGATTTACTTCACCCCTTATTTTTTGTTTGTTGAACATTTCAATAATATAACCATACAAGGAGGTATATAGATGGGCAAGTTTATTAATAAGTCATATACTAAAGCTATTGACTCTCTTACTTCTGGTATGATACAGAAAGTAAAAACTGCTAACTATGTATTCAATAATAAGCCTCCTGTTATTTGTGATTGGTATAATATTGATAAAGATGCTACTACACTAGATGAAGGTACTGGAGCAGAATATGTAGCAATTGGTAAGAATAGTCCAATTCGTTATAAACTCATTAAAGATGCAATCTTTTATGGTCAAGGAATTCAGATTGAAATTGACTTAGAGTATGATGAAGATGGTCTATCTACCGCACCTCCATCTATTAGTGGTATTGTACTTCCTAATACATGGATTCCTTATCAAGGTGACCATTTCACTCTTAAACAGGCTGGTAAACATTTTATCTATAGGGTTAATTCAGTATCGTATGACACTATAGATAATAATAATAACGTCTATAAGTTTGACGCACAAATTGACCAAACAGGTGAGTCTTATATTAATAATCAGATTACTGAAACTTATAGAATGATTATCAATAATGTCGGTACAAGTTATAATGCTGTAGTAAAAGAAACTATCTATGATTGTATTGATACATTAGATGGTCTACTTATACAGATGAAGGATTACTATATCTCTCTATTCTATAATGACTCTGTACAGACATTTACTTATACTGGTCCTTACGGTAATCTCTATGACCCTTACATGATTGAATTCTTATCTAGAAACGATATCTTATCTGGGTCTACTGAGTATATCTATATTAATCATGAAGTACCAGTTCCAAGAACTTTCTCTATTGATTATAATCAAAGTCTATTTAGAGCTTTAGAGACTAAAACTGTAGAGAAGTTTACTAATCAAAATTGTAATGCTGAACTTATACAAGACCAGTATTCATTATTCTCTACTGTAGCAGATGATTACTACATGATTAAACATAAAGATTTTGGTCTATCATTGTTTAATCCAGTAGATGCACAATTGATTAGTAATGTTAAATTTAAAGAAAAGCTATTACCAAATGACCCAAAAGCATACTATAATATTATCGTAGACTATTTCAACGATGTTAAACTTGATTCTTCTATTATACCATTATTAGAAGCTATTGAGTTTAAACCTACAGTTGATTTATTCTACACAATACCTATGTTAATATTTGTACTTGAGTATAGCATTAAAAAGCTCATGTCTTAACATACCAATAATCTAGGAAAGGAGGACTTTATATGTCTCAGCCTGTTACACTTGATAGTCTTATGACTGATTTTGTATGTGATATGGTAGTAGCAGATGACGAATTATCTGATTCTATCTTTACATGTGTAGATAACTTCATTGATGATTTATGTCTTAGAGTTATGGATGATGAGAATAATATCTTTGAAGCCGATAGAGATGAAGGCGAGTTGCCTTTCAATTTTATTATTGATAAGGTACTTGAAAGAATTGATACTGTAGAAGATATTGCTAATGATTCATATGGTGAAGTTCTTAAGAAACAGCTTGGTCTAAAAGCAGATGATGAGCATCTTAATAATATGGACCCTGACTATTGTGAAGATGTAAATTTTGATGAGATTACTCCTGAAGATTTTCAGTTATATATCTCAGTTCCTAATGTAGATGGTGATGCAGATGAAAATGATATACACTTTACTACAGATGATGGTACTAATGTAAACTCTGAATATGATTCTATCTTTAATGCTTAAGAAAGGAGTGTTATATTATGCTTACTAAAACTGCTTCTGTCGACGAGATTATTGAAGACGTTATGAATGCTCAGAGAAACCTCGTTGTAGAAAATGCTGTAGATGAATGGCTTCTTGCTGAGAAAGATATTCTTACTGAGGCTACTACTGCAGCAGATAAGATGGCTGACCTTGAAATTGATTCTGGTTATGATGACGAGACTCAGTTTCTTGAAGATGATGAGGAAGTAAATGCATTTATTGATGCTGAAATTACTAATGATATTGAAGGAGAAGATGACCTTTTCCAAGATACATTAGATGATTGTGGTATTGATGATGAAGATGACCTTATCGAAGATATCGAAGATGTTCTTTGTCCGTATGAGGACTTAGAAGCACTTGTTGATGATGGAGATGATATTGACTCTCTCATTGACGGCGATGTTGATATTGACTATTGATTGGAGGATATAAATAATGGCTATTAATGTAACTAAATTCATGGTAACTGTAGAGACTAAGAATTATCCTGTTGTCACCATTAGACCAACTATTCAGCGTTATGCTAGAATTCGTAAGAAGATGAATGCTTCTGAAATTGCTCAGTGTCTTTCTTGTTACGCTATCGTTACTTTGGAAAAAAATAATGGTACTAAGGTTAGACTTACTGCAGATAATTTCAAGGATGTACTTCGTTCTTATACTGCTCAGCTCAACGATATTGAAATCAATAAGGGTATCGCTGAAGATGAGAGAAACAATACTGCTCGTGTAGAAAAAATTAAAGAAAAACCTGTATCTGTAGTAGAAGAAAAAGAAGAAATTGAACAGACTGAAGAGTATGAACAACCAGACCAAGAAGACCCAGATGTATTCACAAGTGCACCATATTATGAAGGTGATGAATAAAAAAATAATCCACATGCTGTATGCATGTGGATTATTTTTATTCACCTCTTTTCTTTTTAGAATTTTGAAACTTGTAATGAATTATTTATTACAAGTTTCGTCAAATGTTCCACCACTAAATCCATCTCCCATTTTAATCACCTCCTTTCAGGATAGTTGATGGATTTGTTGGTGGGGTTTTTATATTCATTCACTATTATTATATATAATCTTAAAATTCTGGATTCACAAAATTAACACTTTTATCTGGGTGAACTGTTAATTCATATAAACATAGAATACATTCCTTAGATACACCTCTTGTTGTAAAACCATTCATACCAAGAACTTGAATTTTTGCATTAGCTTGTTCTTCACATTCTTTGTTTGCTTCAATTGTATATACTGGTTTAACAATTGCTGTATCACCATCATAGTCCATTCCCATTGCTTCAATAAGTCCATTACTGATTGATAATGTGTCTTCAAATACTGGAGATGTATTTGAATTAATATCTGTATTTTCAATATAAGGATACCATTTATATAACTTCATATTATCTTCAAAATCTGATTGAATGACCATTGGTGTTGTTTTAACAGTAGATTTTATTCTTACTTTAGTTGGATACTGATTAAGATACGAGTCAATTGGAAATCTAGTTATAAGCACCATCTTATCTTCAGTAACATCACAGGCTGCCATATAAAATAAATCACACCATGTAAGTCGTCTATTTAATTTAAGTTCTTCAGAATATTCTTGTTTTGTTTGTTTATATTCTTCAGAGTTATTTAGTTTATATCCTGTAAGAATCATATTAAAATTTACATTACTTAAATTTAATGATTTACCCGTTACTAAATCCTTATATTCTTTATTTTTTACACGTCTAGCAAACTCTTCTTTATCTACTGGAATTTCAATAGGAATAAAACGGTTGCTATAGCCATGAATAAAACGTTCAATCTGTTTATCAATCTCTATATCAGAAAATGCAATTTGATAATCTACTAGAGGAACCATAACAGACTCTTTATCATTAATCATAATAGGATACTCTAGTTTACCAGCAAATCTATTCTCAAAGAAACGTCTTAACCAGAACATGATAAATGGCTTGAAACAACAAAGTGCTGCAGCAAGCGGCAATGCACAATGGTCCATGTCAATCATCAGGTCATCTATATCTTCTCCGCTTACATCAGGAGCAGACATAACTAGACGAGCAGAATAGTCAATTGTTTTATACATAGTACCACGTTTAATAAGACCCATTTTACCAGGTAAGTTAGCAGGTGTTTCTTTTCCATTAATAGTAGTACCATTACCAAACCAGTCAAAAATCTGTACTAAGATATTCTGTACTCTTGCTTTAGTAACATCACTTAATGTAAGTCCATAACCAGATGTTTCTTTAAGTGCTTTTGTAGCCATTATCAAGCTACTATAAAGTTTATTGATTTCACCTACACCTATACCAGCATCTCTAGTATCTACGTCTCTATAATAAGCAGGAATAACAACCCACTTATCTACCCACATCTTATTTTTTACTTTCTCAATAAAATCAATTCTCTTATTTCTAGATGCAGAATCATTCTTCTTAAACTTAATCTTAGAGAAGTTTTTCTTTAACCAGTCAATACCAGTATCACCATCATCGCTCTGTACAAGTTCTCCTTTATCATTAATGATAAAATAATCTGTACCATTTACTACATCTGCGATTTTACCATTGAGTTTAAGTAATGTCTTATAGATTAATGGCTGAATAAACTGACTACCTAGATTAATATAAGCATAAATACCAGCACGTTCAGTTTTAGTGATACCAAAGATTTCATTACTTAACAATCCATCTTCTGTTGGAGTTGGACCATTAAAGAATACAGGATTAGATACTTCCTTAAGCATATTATTCTTAATAAACTTATCTACATCAAGTACTTCAGTTTTAAAATGTTCTGAAGTAGCTGCTGCTTCATTTAATAAAGCACCCTCTGTTGTTACTTCTACATCTGGTGTAGTAAAGTCATATATAAATTTAGCTTGGTCAATAAGCATATGAGAATACCTCCTTTTGAGCATTTTATTATAAAGTTCCACCTATCTATTCTAACAAAACATACATATAAAATTGATTATAAAGGAGGATATTCTATATGAAGAAGCCTGTTTATTACTATCAGAATGTACAGCATTTTGATGATTATAATTGTGGTCCTAGACCTTGTCCACCACCTCATCCTCATCCATGCCCTCCTCACCATCATTGTCATCCACATTATCATGGCAAAGTTGGTATTGTAGGAAGAACTGTATTATCTGTTCGTTATGTAGACTGTCACGGTCACGTACAGACATTTGACCTGCATGAGAATGAAACTTATGAGATTAAAGCAGTTAGTCAGACTCGTGGAGTTTGTACTTTTGCTGCAAGAATCATTGACTTTGAATGCTCTAAGGGTATTGAAAAGCTTATTGATAAACCTCATATGATTGATGTAACTGCAATTATTGTAGATTACTCTGATGCATATGAAAGCAAGCTTCTTAGAATTGGTATTGAGAATATCATTTCTATTAAGCCAGTAAAGTGTTTTGATGGTATGATTCCTGATTTTGTACCTCAGTGTCCAGAACCAGTATCTCCACCACATCATTGTGAATGTAACCCATCTGGATACGAAGAGTATATTATCAATGACCCCTTTTCTAATAATTAATACAAAGGAGGTTAATGTATATGAAAATAAGAACATCTTTAGATTTTCAGGGAAATGAAATTAAATTAGCTACCCCTGAAAAAGTTAATACATTGCCTAATTCTAATCTATTCATAGGTAGAACATGTATATTAATTTCAGATAATGTAGGTTCAGTATACTACTATAATGGTGAACAATGGTGTAATATCGAAGGAGAGTCACTTAAAATTGATGAAACAAAAATAAATGTAATAGACGATGAAATAACATTACACACTTTTGATACGTTAGCTGATACAAAAACTTATATCGATTCTAATAATAAACCAAAAAGTGTTATCATAGGCTCTAATGTGGCTATAACTAGTATTGGTAATAATGCATTTAATAATTGTACATCTCTTACGTCTATTACTATACCTATTGGTGTAACTAGTATTGGTAATAGTGCATTTAATAATTGTACGTCTCTTACATCTATTACTATACCTAGTAGTATAACTAGTATTAGTGGTGCTGCATTTAAGGGTTGTACATCTCTTACATCTATTACTATACCTAGTAGTGTAACTAGTATTGGTAATAATGCATTTTATAATTGTACATCTCTTACATCTATTATTATACCTATTGGTGTAACTAGTATTGGTAGTAGTGTATTTGGTAATTGTAAATCTCTTACATCTATTGCTATACCTAGTAGTGTAACTAGTATTGGTGATAGTGCATTTTATAATTGTACATCTCTTACATCTATTAATATACCTAGTAGTGTAACTAGTATCGGTGATAATGTATTTCGTAATTGTAAATCTCTTACATCTATTGCTATACCTAGTAGTGTAACTAGTATTGGTGATAGTGCATTTTATAATTGTACATCTCTTACATCTATTACTATACCTGATAGTGTAACTAGTATCGGTGATAATGTATTTCGTAATTGTACATCTCTTACATCTATTACTATACCTGATACCGTAACTAGTATTGGTAATTATGCATTTAATTACTGTACAGCTCTTAAATCTATTAATATACCTGATAGTGTAACTAGTATTGGTACTTATGCATTTAATGAATGTACATCTCTTACATCTATTACTATACCTAGTAGTGTAACTAGTATTGGAAACTATGCATTTTGTGATTGTAAATCTCTTAAATCTATTACTATACCTAATAGTGTAACTAGTATTGATAGTAGTGCATTTTCTGGTTGTGATATACTTTTACTTGATAACTATAAATCTAGAGCAGGTTATCCTTGGGGTGCTACTGATATTTATATTCATAACGAAGATGTTACTACTACTATTAATGAGAGTAGTACAGATAGACAAGTTCCTACCGCTAATAGTGTATATAATTTTATTATAGAAAATATGTTTTCTATAAAATTTGATATGGATTATTTAAAAGAATATATAGAAAGAACCATTACATCTATTGATATAGCTGATGGTGTAACTAGTATTGGTGATAGTGCATTTAAAGGTTGTACGTCTCTTACATCTATTACTATACCTAGTAGTGTAACTAGTATTATGTATTATGCATTTGAGAATTGTACATCTCTTACATCTATTACTATACCTATTGGTGTAACTAGTATTGGTGGTAGTGCATTTAAAGGTTGTACATCTCTTACATCTATTACTATACCTGATGGTGTAACTAGTATTGATAGTAGTGTATTTGAGAATTGTACATCACTTACATCTATTACTATACCTAGTAGTGTAACTAGTATTAAGCATAGTGCATTTTATAGTTGTACATCACTTACATCTATTACTATACCTAGTAGTGTAACTAGTATTGAAAGCTTTGTATTTGGTTGGTGTAGTTCACTTACATCTATTATTATAAATAAACCAGAAGGAAGTATATCTGGTTCTCCTTGGGGAGCAACAAATGCTACAGTTCAATGGACTGGATAAGGAGGTGTTAGAATATGATATTAGAAAGTATTATTTCTAGAAAAGCGTCGTCTATTACTATACCTGATGGTGTAACTAGTATTGGTGATTATACATTTTGTGATTATAGGTCTCTTAAATCTATTACTATACCTGATGGTGTAACTAGTATTGGTGATTATACATTTTATGATTGTAGGTCTCTTACATCTATTACTATACCTGATGGTGTAACTAGTATTGGTAAAAACGCATTTGAAGTGTGTATACTTCTTAAATCTATTAATATACCTAGTAGTGTAACTAGTATTGGTGATTATGCATTTAAAGGTTGTACACGTTTTACATCTATTACTATACCTGATGGTGTAACTAGTATTAATAAAAATACATTTGAAAATTGTACACGTCTTACATCTATCACTATACCTGATGGTGTAACTAGTATTGGTGATAGTGCATTTAAAGGTTGTACATCTCTTACATCTATTACTATACCTAGTAGTGTAACTAGTATTAGCAGTGGTTATTTTAGTTATGCATTTAAAGATTGTACATCACTTACATCTATTATTATAAATAAACCAGAAGGAAGTATATCTGGTTCTCCTTGGGGAGCAACAAATGCTACAGTTCAATGGACTGGATAAGGAGGTGTTAGAATGA
>Ga0247609_10003188_pt1 | contig 16754 bp, 27 predicted proteins | sample 172DNAGHGlowgp2_FD_193487 | JGI IMG/M metagenome (GOLD analysis project Ga0247609, IMG submission 193487) | Sheep rumen microbial communities from Palmerston North, Manawatu-Wanganui, New Zealand - 1728 DNA GHGlow gp2 | ecosystem: Host-associated > Mammals > Digestive system > Stomach > Rumen ...
AGAGTATTTCTCACTCACGCTCAATGATATTAAACACCTGTTGCATAAATAACAACTGTATAATAATTCAAAAAGAAAAAGGCCAAAAGGCCTAGTTCTAGAGGACTATTCAGTCCATTCATAATTAGTGTTAATAAATTCTACTTGTAAGAATTCTGAATAATTATCATACATATATTTATTAATCTTATCAATTATAATTTCACTCATATACTCATAAGCTATAGCATTATAATGTCCAGATCTTCTAGAATTATATATTAAACCATTGAAATATTTATCTCTTACATCATTTAAATTTAATAAATAAACATTATCAAAATGATTAGCAATATTAGTAATAGCTGTATTATAAGCTGCAATTAAATCTCCATAGTTAGGTATAGTAACTAAGAAGAATTTAGCTTTAGGACTTCTAGCTTTTAAAATTTGAATGATTTTACCATAGTTACCATAAAATGAATCAGCATTTTGATTATAATCTGCATCATTTATATCATTAATAGTACCAATATAATTTTGTCCTAAAGTATTGTAATCATTAACACCTAATCCACATATATAGCACTCGCAGTCATGATTACCATCAGTAGCTAAAGATAAACCATAACTACTTGTTAGCCATGATCTAGTTGTTAAGCCACCTTCACTAAAATTATAATAAGTATTTCCAGAAGCACGAGCCATATATTGTCCCCAGCTATGCTGATATAAATCTATATATCTAACATTGCCATTATCTTTATAAGCACTTTCACCACTAGCTAGTGAATCTCCAACAATTCCAACATGTAAGAATGTTTTATAAAGGTTTGGAATAGTTACAGGAATGTCAGATTTTAAAGCAATTTCTATCCATGAAGAATATGTATTTACACCAGCTATTTGCCAGTTTATACGATAAAACATTCTTGAGCCATCATAATTTATAGCTATTTGAGTATTAGCTAAATCAGTTTGTGGTCTATAAGTTAAATCAATAATAGTACCAGTAAATGAATTATATGGTAAATGATCAATACCAGTATTATATGTAATAACATATATTCTATTTCTAGTTAAATTATTTGCATCATTACTAAATGTAGCCCATGCTGTAGATGAATTTAATTGATTTAAATAACCTTGTACATGTAAGTTTGTATCAGTTGCTATATCTGATCTATTAGCTATTTCCATCCAGCTTGTCCAGTTACTCCAGTAAATTCGTATATATTTTTTAGTGCTATCATAATTAACAGCAAATTGAACATTTCCAACATTAGATGAAGATAAATAATTATAGGTTAATATTGTACCATTAAATCCAGTAACTGGTAAATTAGATACACCAGTAGCATAATTAACTATAAATACTTGGTTTGGTGTTAAATTATTTGCATCATTACTAAATGTAGCCCATGCTGTAGATGAATTTAACATAGTACCATGTCCATATAATGCATTAACTTGTAAGTATTGTCCACCTCTTGTCCATGCTGTACCATTATAATAATACCAGTAACCATCTGTAGTTAAAATATAAACTTTAGTAGTATCTGTCATAGCACTAGTTGAAGTTACAACTATAGGAGCATCTGATGTAATAGCTTGTATTTGTAAATCTTGTTCATTTAATCTTCCGTTTACAGTATTTGTAAATTCTGTATAAGTTTCTAATAATTCATTTTTATATGTTTCAAGATATGGATTAATAATATTTCCTAAAGTTCCATCTTCAGCCATAGCATCTAGTTTATTATTAATTTCTTCTTGAACATCTAAGTTTTCAAAATAATTATTAACATAAGATTGTAATTCTTCATAGAATCCTTGAAGTTCTCCAAGTCCATCATTAGTATTATTAATATCTGGAACTATAGTATCATTAATGTAATTTAGTAAAGCACATAAGCACTCATAATAGCTCATTGATTCATCAAAAGCTAGAGGCAGTACTTTTGCTATATAATTAGTAAATATTCCTGTAACAGTTCTAGGCTGTATTGTAGGTTCATTATTGATTGCCATAAAATCATCTCCTTTTAGAATATACCCATAAACAAGTCATCTAACTCATTTATAATAAGCATATCAATATTTTTTAAATTAGCCACTACATTATTAAATACATCTACATTATATTTTCTTCCATTATTACCCACTATTGTTTTTACATAATCTTCAGTACCAGATGCATCTTGATCTCTAGTAGAACTTGAAGTATCCGTAACTGTAGAACTATTAGTATTTCTATCTATAGTAATGTTTGTAGCATAAACATTTTGACTATCCAATGTTTCCATAGAGATACTACCATGAGGAGTATCTTGATATAGATTTTTATTATTAGCTGTACTAGATCCAGTTTGAGAAGCACTTCCACTATCAGATTGATCTAGTGAAGCTGTAGTATCTTTATCCATAGTTTCTGTTAAATTAACATTACCTATTAGATTTTCAGTATTAAGAAGTTCTTCTTGAGCTTGATACATTATATTATACTTAGGCATAATAAGTTGCATCCTATCATTAAGAAGTTTCTTGAATAGTTCAGCAGTTTCTACTCCTATTTCAGATTCATAGTAATAATTTAAAATGTTATTATTTAAAGTATTACGATATGATTCATCAAAGATAGGATAAGAAGTAAGACCAAAATTAAAATTATTCTTCTGAAGTTGTCTTATTGTCGTTGTATATTTTGACATTATCTTCAACCCCTTCCACATCTAATTTTGTTTCTTTTAAAAGTTCAATAACTTCTTTATTTAAAACTACTTTAACATCTATACCATATTTTTCTTTAATTTCATCTGCTGCTTTTTTACGAGTTTTATAAAAGCAGTTAAGATAATAATTAATTAAATCATCATTTGATTCTACTTCAGATGTAATAAGTCTTTCTTTTTTAGAAGTATTAGCATTATTAATACCTAAGAAAGTCATACAATCGTTCCATAGATTATGTTTATGTTCCTCTAACTTATCTACAATATATGGAGCATCAGTTCTAAGAACATTTAATTTATTAGATAAATCAAATCTTTTATTACCATAGATTACAGGCATATTACCTGAATAATTCATATAAACATTTTTAAGAGTAAGTAATGTATTTTTATCTCCTTCAATTAAGACAGGAGTTTTTTGAGCTTGAAGGTTAACATCAGAAGTTCTTTCTGTTTCATATAACCTAGCAGCAAAAAGTGTAAGTGTATCTTTAGTAGGTTTTTGTATTTCATTATTCATAATGTAAACTACATCATCAAAATCATATATCTTATTATATCCTGTGGAAAAGGCATTTACTTTAATAGGAAGATAATAGATATTTAATTTTCCAGCAGCAGCCACATTAAGTGCCATCAACCCTAGATCTTCATCTTTAACTACACAGGCTTTACCATATCTATATAAGGATTCTTCTAGAAATCTTGAAGCACCAAAGCCACAAGCTTCATCTAGTCCTTCCCATGTAAATAGTGATACAGCTAACATATGTAATCTATCATCATAGTCTAAGGCAGTAGCATTATTTAATAACATACTGAGTTCAGTATCAGTTATGTTTTTCATCATTTATTCTCCTTTCTATACAATAGGATTATTTAAGGAATAATTATAAATATTAGCAGGATTATGCCAGAAAGTAATTCCAGAATTACAAGCACTTCTTATAGTTTCTAAATCTTCTTGAGGTATATCCCCATCAACATTACAATCTATAGTTTTAATAAAATTCCATTGACTTCTACCTGTTATGTTAGGAGTTTTTACTCTATTAACTTTATATCCGAACATAGTAAAGTATTCATCAATGATACGAGCATATTCTGCTCTAATACACATTTTATGTACTCCAAAGCTCATTTTTCTACTTGAGAATTGAACATCTCCAGCATTAGTATTTCCTCTTGATTGATCAGGAGTCATTGAGTGTGTATATACAGATGAAAGTGAAGATCCAACCCCTGTAATACCACCAGCAACCATACCAATACCAACACCAGTACCAGCACCAGTTAAGATTAAACCAGCACCAACTCCAATAGATGCAACAGAGCCAATAAGACCTAAACTAATATTTACTCCTTGTTCAGTAAGCCAGTTAGTAAATATATCTGAGTTATAAGGACAGATAGGATATTTAGCACCTGTAATACCATAGTTATAAGAGTAAGCAGTATTATTACTAGGAGTTACATAATTAAGTGTATCTTGTAATTTTTTATAATTTAAAGGATGACATCTTATAGAACATCCTGGAGTAATAGCTCCAATAACTTCAAAAGCAGGAGTATTATTAACAAAATCTTCATATCTAAATTCTACATCACTACCAGCATTATTAGATACATAGAAATAATTATAAGGCCATGTAAGCAGTTTATTATTTTTAGGACTATAGTTATCTAATGTAGTAGGCATAGTAATTGTTTTATTAAATACTTGCATGAAAGCTTCATGATCAGAGTTAGATATAATTCCATATTTTAATGAACTTCCTGAGATATCTGTGTACCATGTAATTGTTGAAGTAGTATAATCGTCATATTTAACAATAGATCTAGGAATAATAAAGACAGATACAATAGATTCACTCATATTGTTTTCTCCTAGTATTTCTAAATATTCTTGTACTCCAATAGGAGCTTCTAAAACAACTATAGCACTACTCCAAGGAACACCATTATAAGTAGTAGATCCAGCTTGAAAATGAGCTTTTACATCACTAGGAGCATCTCCTGCCCATACACAGAAATAAACTTCATCAGAATTAGTAAATAATTCTTGATAAGCATTAGTAGGAACATTAGTTTTTACATTATGAATATATCCACCTAGTTCAACTTTTTCAGGAACTGTATTAGCACCAACAGAATCATCATTAACATGTTCTCTTTCAACAAAACAACGATTCCACTCTAACTGGAAGTACCATGTTTGAAATACATCTGTATGGAAATAAATTTTAGTTGCATTTTCATTAGAGTATTCCATCCTATCTATAAAACAATAAAATCTTTTATTACTAAAACCTGTATTAGTATAGTACATATAATTATATTGAATTATAGAGTCAATAGGTTCATCAACTTCTACCATGTTATCTTTTTTAACATAAGCATAGTTATTAGATCCAATTACCTTTTTAGTAAGACCATTAAAGTAAGTAGTTTGATTAGCTAGACTTGAAAAAGTAAAAGTATTTTTTAAGTCAGCTTCTAATTTACATTTAACTAGAGTTATAGTTGATTGAGGTTCAACAGTAATTGCCATTTTAAAATTCTCCTTTCTAATAAAATAAGGATAGGGAATAACCCTATCCCTAAATTTAAGGATTAATTAAGCTTGTACAGTAACATCAGCTTCAGTAGTTTCACCGTTATCAGCAACAGCAGTTAATACACCAGTACCAACTTTCTTAGGATATAACTTAATTGAAGTATTAGATACTTTAGTAACAGTAAATACAGAAGTATCACTTGAAATAAAGTCAATATCACTTGTAGCTCCTTCTGGAGTTAATGTAACAGTAACAGCTTTACCAGTAGAAGCTTCATCAGATAAATCTAATGTAACATCAGAAATACTAATATCAGTAACTGGAGCAGAAGCAGCAGTAGCAATAATTACAGCATTAGCAAAAGGACTAATTGCAAAAGTATCCCATGCATGTAGATAGAAATTCCAGCTCATTGTACGAGCATTATAGAATTCATCAAATCTGAATTGATTGTTATATATTTGTAAGAAAGCTTCATCACATAAGCAACCTAAAACTTTGTCATCTCCGAAGTCATCAACAACGATTAATCTTCCTAAGAAGTTAGCACGATCCATATTAAATGCAGCAGCTAATACTTCAACATCAATTTCAGCAGCAACATCAGCTTTTAACAATAATACAATTCTAGATTCATCTGTCCAAGTAGTAACAGCACCACTTGATCCACCTGTCATTTTAGAATAAGCATTGTAGCTTGTAGAAGGGAACTTCATCTTTGTATATATTTCACGAAGTTTTTTAACTAGTGCTTTATCATCAGCTTCAGAATCTGGAGCAGAAACAACTTCAACAATAGCTTTATTGTTATCATAAGCACCACGAATTAATTGTTTAGTATATCTAAATTCATCAATGTAATCACCATTGTATAGAGAATTAACTAATGAAGAGATATATTGTTCAAATTTATCCCATGATACAAAAGCACCTTGTAATCCTTCTCTTGAAACAGTTACAGTATAAAGGTCTTTACGATTTCTTCTGTAGTAAGCAACATGAGTATCAGGATCAGTAATAGTTAATAGTTTAGCCATAGCTGTGTCTGAGAATTCATAATCTTCAGCTTGAGCTGGATTAGTGAATATATCTTGAATATCAGTTCCTAGAGGAACAGCACCTTTTTTAAACATAGCTAGTGGATTATTGAATACTTTGTTATGTACCATTGTAAATCCAATTCTGTTAATTAAATTACTAACGAATTCATTTAACATAGGAGTATAACTTTGGTCGAATAGGATGTTAGCTAGTGTAGCAATATTTTCTGAAGTAGCTGTAGGAACTACATCTTGAAAACCAGCACTAGAATTTTGTCTAACATAGTTAAAAATAGAAACACCATTTGCCATTATCTAAAACCACCTTTCTCATCTATGATTTCATCTATAGAGATCATTTTCTCTTTAGGAATCCTATCTTCTACAGATGTAGGCTCAGGATCATTAAATCCAATTTTTTGAAATAATCTTCCATTAGTTTTTAAAAGCTCTTCATTAGTAGCTTTTAGTTTATCATTAGCACTATATGCTTCTTCTCTTGAGTCATATAAATCATTAAAAGCAGCAATAGCACCTAAAAAATCTTCTGAATTTAAAGCAGAAGCTTCTTCTCCGATACTAGTTCTTATTTTTCCGATTAAATCATTAAAACCTTCTTTGTTCATAGAGTTCTCCTTTCTATTATAATTATAAGATATAATAAAATAAAAGTCAATTTAATATTGACTTTTATCTCTTTTTATGATAGTATCTTTTATTTCTTAATTTACGAGCAACTAGAAACCATGGAAACTTTGCTTCTCCAGCGAAAATAGGTGGATGAGGTGGCTGAGGTTCATCAGAGAATTCTCTCCATGGATAATTAACTCTAACATTATTATGATTCTTATACCATGTTTTAGTAAGAACAGTATCATTAACTCCCATTAAGTTGTATAACCATGTAGATCCAGTTAGCATCCATACACCTTGAGAGTTTTTATGATAGCCACTATAAGTTCCTTTTTTAGCTTCAATATGAACATGATCTCCAGCAGCTTTTCCATAAGTACCAGTATGCCCTATTAAATCTCCTTGATTTCTATGATCTCCAACACTAAAACTAGGAGTGTCATCATCATGGACAAATCCAATACAAGCATAATCAGTAGTTCCATCTATAAAATTAACTTCATCATCACTTTGCCATACTATCATAGGAGAATTACTTCCCCATATTCTAACTACATGACAGGAAAAAGGAGCATAGTAAGGACACTTCTTAACTCTATGTCCATCTTCCCATCCTTGAAAGTCCATAGCATAACAGCCATTATGAGAATAAGTAGCAGTATAACTTCCTTGAGTAAGATACATATCTTCTAATGGAAAAAGAAAATCTTCTTTTCCATTAGCTCCCACCATTGTTTCTCCAGCTAACATTATTTTATATATCTAGAAGCTGTATAATACTTTCTAATCTTATCTATAAGTGCATAAGATCCTTCTATTTCATATACAGGAACTTCTTCTCCGTTATAAATGTTATAATTTTTAACTACACTAGATTTAAGGAAGTTCTTTTTATTATGTACGAGTAAAGGTTCACTAGTTATTCCATGAGCTATATTAGTATGAAGTATTTTAAGTTTATCTTTAGAGTGCGTACTAATTGCTTGATTCTTATATCTAATTAAATATTCAATAGGATTTAACCATTTAACATTTTTGTATTTCAATCCTCTACCTTTTTGAATACCAAAATGTAAGTGGACTCCAGTAACCATACCAGAAGCTCCCATTTTTGCTATCATTTGTCCTTCTACTACTTTTTCTCCTTCTTTAATAGTTTGAGAATCTTTTAGTAGATGTCCATATTCTGAAGTTATGTCAAGATCAGGATGATAGATGCCTATAACATAACCTCCCTTAACTTGTTTACGATTATAAACTACTATGCCATTAGCAATAGCATAAATACTTTGATGTTTTCCAATACTGGAATCCCATCCTAAGTCAATTCCATGATGTAATGAAGAAAATCCTTGTCTTATATTTATACAGTTAACAGGATACCTCATAAAATCACTCCTTATCTTCTTTTTTATTAATATTTAAATGAGTTTCTATTGTTATAAGTCTATTGTCGATACTATTCATGGCTTTAATCATCTCTTTCATTGTTGTGTTTTGAAAGTAAATCATATATACAACACAGATAATACCTAAGCCATAATTCATAATTAAATCAGCTATCTCTTTCATATCACAGCACCCTCCTTATATCATAATTATATACTATTTCTTTCTAACAGTAAAGTAATCAGGATGTAAGACTATTCCACCTTTTACATGAAGTGGAATCATCTTGCCATAATATTTAGAACCAACTTTAAAATTATCAAAATCTACCATACCAGCACAGTTTTTAGGAAGTCCAGCAACAGTACAATTAAGTTTACCTTCATGTCCAAGTTCTATATAACTCTTAGCTCTTAGATACTTGCCCTTCTGGTATGAACTTTCTAACTTCCAAGCACCAAGCCTGTAATCATCTATATCAACAAATTTCTTTAATATTTCAGTATCTGTAAAAGTTGTGTGAATTGAGTCAGTATCTGAATAAACATATTTATCCTCCCCATAGTTTTCGATAGAATATGTTTTTATTGCTTGAGATGTAGTTATTGTTTTTAATCTAGCATAACTTGTAATAAAAGCTGCAACAGGAATATAGATAGGTTCTCTAACTTCAGCATCATAAAATTTATATGTTACTATACCATCTTCAGTTAAGGCAGGATATTTACTTCTAATATTAGGATTCAGACCGAATTTTCCATATAAAGAGTTCAGCATAAGCTTACTTATTCTATACATAGCACCATTATTATCTTTTTTAGATTGTATCTTAACAGCAATCCATTTATCAATATATGTTTTAAACAACCCTTTTAATCCTTTAAACTTCCATCCAGATTGATAACTAATATAATGAATATCATAATGCTTTTTAAATAGTTCTAAATCTACACTAGTTAAAGTAAGTGTTACTATATCTCCATTAGTTGATCTAACATACTCTGTAGGAATAAAATCAGTATTATTTTTAAGTTGTATAGTAGGAATCATATTTTCTTTTACATCAAAACTAGCACTAAAAGTTTGAACATAAAGAGGATACAACTTATCATGTTCATACTCTCCTTCAAAGAATAAAGGTTCTCCAAAGGGTAGGAGGGAATCATACATAACACTAGGATAGAGGCTATTAACATCTAATACCCATCCTGCTCCTGTTTCTTTTTCTTTATAACAATCATTAAGATAAGTAAATCCACCACGATAGGCTTTTCTTATATCTTGATCTATCTCATAAGGAAGGACAGGAAAATAATGTTTGAAGTTAGATATAATACTTTTATAATCAGCTAAAGCATCTCCACCGATTGTCATTTTCTTTAAATCATTTTTAAACATATAGTCTAAGGCACGAGCCATGATTTCAACATCATTACGAATATAGTCTATCTCATGAGGAGTTAGCTCATGCCCTATCTCTCTATATGAAGTGTAATCTAATTCTAGTTTTTGTATAGGCAAATTAAAATCTCTTGCTATCTGTTCTACACTAAAGTTTAGTATTTTAAGTGAATCATAAATTGTAACTTTATTAATATGTTTAGGATTATGACAATCAAAATATATCTCAATAGAATATATTTGATTCATATCACTTATTAGAGTAGTAAATGTATAATCTCTTTTATCTTTTTTATCTTTTATTACTTCAAAGCCATGATTAAGTAAATAATTAAATATAAATTCAGAGTCAAATTTAAGATTATGGAAATATAAAGTGTAGTTCTTTTTAGGATTACTACACCATTTAATAAAATCTTCTATATTGTTACCATAAATAAAATTACTAGGATTTCCTATTTCACAAAGACTATAAGCCCAGACTCTGCAATCTTCTATATCTGTAGTAGTTTCAAAGTCAGCAGCAAATTTACTCATGAAAGATAATATTTTGTCATACTATAACTCTTACGAGCATTAATAAGAATTGCATCTATATTATCCTCTAAAGCTTGAATCATTTGTGATACATCATCTTCAACTATAGCTTTATCAAATTGAGTTTCATCTAAAAGTTTATAGTAGTAAACTAAGTCTTTTAAAAGTCTTTCTTGATTAAATGCTTCTAAAAATTGTTGAGGTGATAAAGTAGATAATTTTTGTCTAAGATTAGATACATCCTCATTATATTCATAACCTAAGTTAAGAACTATATCTAGGAAGTTTTCTTTCCACTCTTTATCTCTTTTTGCCCTAGTGTTTGTTGCTAAGAATTTACGATAATATGTTAGAGTATCTCCTGAAAGTTTAGATAATTGATGCTCTTCTAAATACTTTAATTTTTGTTGCAAATTAAGATATTGTTGACTTCCCATTTGAGCATAAGTGTATTTTAACTTTCTACCAGCATAAGTTATCTGTGTTTCTTCTATAGCTTTTAATTGTTTCTTTATTCTATTTATAGCAGTTCTTCTCATATTCTGTAAGTTTCGATACTCCCACTTAGAGAATACTTGCTTAGCAGGAGTAACGATTACAGCTTCTTGTCCAGGTTTTAAAAATCTTTGCATGGACTTTAATTTTCTTCTTAATTCTTGTCTATTATAAGAATATAGCGGATGAGTGGGATCTTTAGTTTTTAAATCTTTGGTAGTAATTAATTCAGGGACTTTAACATTAACATTAGCATGAGATAAAGACTTTACTTTCTTATTAAATTCATACACAGTTCGATAAATTTCTTGATTAAGTTTTTTGTCATATCTTATAGCCATTTACTACCCTTCTTTCTACCATTAATTATATTATAGATTTAAGTTGAAATAAAGGAGATTCTTTTAAAACTTCAGAATCTACTTCTACTCTAAATCCTCTCTTCTCAATATTCTGGTATAAATTAAACATTAATAATTCATCAAAATTAATAGGAGTGTGATATTTTAGTTCTAGTTTTTTACTTTCAATTTCACAATAATTCTCTAATCTGGATTCAAATTTTTGTCTATAAACAGGACTTGAGAAATAAAATCTATATCTTCCTTGATCAGAATAATAAGTTGATTCCATTATATCATTATAGATCCCATTAATAGTTATCATAAAGTAACCTCCCTTCTTTCTTCAGTTCGATTATTCAGCAATTTTTAAGAATAATCTATTTTTACCTTCTTTTGAAGATCCTCTAGCAATAACAACTTTTAAACCTTCATCATGTAGGTATTCGATACCATAGATTGATAAAATCTTAGTAACTGTATTATACATACCATAAGCACCAGAAGCATAAGTTTTACCATCTTCATCAAATAAAATAGTACGATACTTATATCCGTCTAGTTCTCCAGTTTCTTCATTTACTCTAGGTATTCTTTCTAAATATACATCTCTAAGTACAAGTTCAGTATTAACGCAATCCATAGCTAAAGCATCAGCATTTTCAGTAGCATTAAATAATTTTGCTTTATTCTCCTTTGCACTTACATCTAATGTAGAATACATTTGTCTTTCTGTAGTTTCATTGTTAAAAATAACTAATTGATTCATAATTTTAATTTCTCCATTTCTTTATTTAATTTTTCTTTTTAGTTAATTTTTGAAAGTTCTTCTAACTTTTCATTGATAGCATGATATACATTACTTGCCATCACTTTTTCTGGATCAGTAGCCGATTTTGACTCTTCCATTTTGAGATTCACAGTACATTTTTCTTTATCATCTGCTTTCTCTTTGATTGTTATTGTTATCTTTTTCAAATCTATCCTCCTATCTAAGTACTTTAATAGCACTATGAAGGGTATGAGGTGATGGATACCCTTCATACTACCATTAAGGTAGTAATATTAAAACATATCTATTATTTCAATTATAATATAAATAACTCCAATTATAATTGCCATAATCCATACTGGTGAAAAAACCCACCACCAAGACCAATTAATAACATGGCATAATTTTAATACTATGAATACTACTAATAAAACACTAGCAAGATTCATACCTCCTGAATTACTTTCTCTCATCTTTATCCTCCTTAATACATTTTAATTATTTGAATATTTCCATCATGTAATTTATATTTCATATTCTTATAATAAACTATATAATCAACTGGAACATTATATTTATATAATGATGGAACATGAGTTATAAATTCCTCTAATGGATTAATCTCATTATACATTGTTAGTGTTATTCCTAAAAGTCCTATGGAATCATCTATAGAGTATGAATAGTTAACATCCTTAACTACTCCAACTATTTCTTCTGGCTCTTTTATACTTTTTAATTTAATCTTTATCTCTTTCATATAATTCACTTTGTAATCCTTCTATAAATTCTATAATTCCTCTATCCATATAATAACGAATAGGATAATCTTCTTTTCTATAATCATTAAGCCATGCTAATGTATTCATTTCATCTTGATAAAAATTTTTCCAGTATCTTAATCTTCTATATAAATATCCTTGATGTCTATATCCTAAAATAGCATAAATTGTATCTTTAGGCAATTTCTTATAATATTTACTCATCTCTTCTACCTCCTATTAATATACAACTAAATAAAAATCCTATTAATAATCCTAAAATAAATTTAATCATTATCTTCATCCTTCTCTCTTAATCTTTGTATCTTTTGCCATACATGCTTAGGTTTAACTTTTTTAACTCCTAAATTATCTAAGTATAACATTTCTCCCTGAATAGTATCTAAGATATAATTTAACTCATCTACTTCTAATTTTAACTGTTGAATATGGGCTTCTTTAATTAATAAACTTAATTCTAATTGCTTAGCTGTTTTCATCTCTTACCTCCTAAATAACATCCTCCATGATGAGATCCTTTACTACAAATCTTTTCAAGTTGTTTTTGTGTTAAGTATATTTCACTCTTCATATACATCTCTATTATTTTGTCATAAGTGTATTTTCTACACAATCCTCTTAATTTACTTGCTTTCATCTTCTTGCTCCTTAACATGATCTAAAGCTTCCTGAAGTTTAGTATAAAACATAAACTTCTTGAACTTTTTATCTTGCTCTTCCCTAATCTTAAGTGAATCAACATAAGCAGAATCAATAGCTAACTCTGTTAAAGTATGAGCTATCTTGCCATGTTTAATTCTTTTTAAAGCAACTTGCTTTCTAATATTTTGTTTTTCCATTTTCTTTATCCTTCTTTCCTCTTGGATAATACAAATATATCATACTTAAATTTCATTGTCAATATATTTTTGAAAAATATTTACAAAAATATTATTTATTTTATTTTAAATAATATCTTGACTTTTATCTTTCCTTATTATATAATAGAGGTGGTTAGGGAATTATAGTTCCTTATACCATTTATCCTTCTGGATAGGTTCTAGTTATTTAAATTGTAAGTGTGTTGTATTCCAGATAATGATCCTGAAGAGGGAGCTGGATACCATGATTTCATAAATCCTTTACAAAATAACTAACAACTTATCCTTTTTTATTGGAGTTGATTATATGTATTATTCTTATTCTAAAGTATTGTCTTATAATGCTATGTTTAATTTTATTATTGGTGAAAGAGGAGTTGGAAAAACTTTTGGAGCTAAATTATTCTGTATTAATAGATATTTAAAAAGAGGAGAACAGTTTGTTTATTTAAGAAGATATAAAACAGAACTAAAACAAGCAGCAGGAGATACAGCTAAGTTCTTTGGGCAAATTGAAGATTTCTTCCCTGAACATAATTTTAAGGTTAATGGAGATAAATTGCTGTGTGATAAAAAAGTTATGGGATATGCTCTTCCTTTATCCGTTGCTAATATACTAAAGTCAACTAGTTATAATAAGGTTACAACAATAGTTTTTGATGAGTTTATAATTGATAAAGGCTGCTATCATTACTTACAAAATGAAGTTGAGCAGATGCTTGACTTAGTAGAAACTATAGCAAGGCTTAGGGATATTAGAGTATTCTTCTTAGGTAATGCTATCTCTATTACTAATCCTTATTTTACTTACTTTGACTTATCTCTTCCATATAAATCAGATGTTAAGACTTTTAAAGATGGTCTTATTCTAGTTAACTATATTAAAAACTTGGAGTACAGGGAAGTAAAACATAAATCTAAGTTTGGTAGATTAATAGAAGGAACTGAATATTCTAAATATGCTATCGATAATGAATTTCTTAGGGATTCAAAAACTTTCATTAAGAAAAAGAATCCAGAAGCTCAACATTATTTTATTCTTAAATACAATGGAGCAACTTATGGAATCTGGAACGATTGGAAAAATGGTGATATTTATATCTCTAATAGTTATGATCCTCAATGCCCTGTAATATTTGCTATTAATACTTCAGATCATGATGAGAAGTCTATCATGTTAAAGCTTAGAGGTTCAATGTTCTTTAAATCAGTTATAGAACATTATAGGTTATCTCATTTATTCTTTGAATCACAAGTGATTAAAAATAATGTAATGGAATTAATTAATAAACATCTATCATACTAAATGGGAAAATTTTAAAAAATGCCACCCTAAAAATAAAAGGTTGGATCTAGAAAAAATTTTTCGTTTGAATAAATCTAAATTTTAAAATTAAATTGACAAAAAATCCCTATCGTTATATAATAAAATTGGAAGTAAAAATTAATGTTTGCTCCGTTCTGTTGCTTTTGTGTTGGTTGTGTTGTGTTCCTATTCGCAATTATAGACACGACAAAAGAGCCATTATAGGCTCTTTTTTGTTGCCTTAATAGGTTTATATTACCTTAAATAAAAAGTGTCTTAAAATGCCTTAAAATGCCTTATATTTTATATAATTATTTTATAATTTATTACAATAAAAAAGACTTTATAAATTAAAGTCTTTTATCATGTTTAATAGCTCTTTTATTTGTTCATTTTCTTTTATACTGTTTTCTGTTTCTGTTGCTGTTAATTGTCTTTCAAGTAGCTCTTTTTCATGTTTTCTGTTTTGTCTTGCGTTGATATAAAAAACAGTAGTTGCAAAAACTATTGCTAATTCTATTAATAATAAAGCTATTAATAATATGATTCTATCTAAAACCATCTTTCAAAACCTCCCTATTAAATCCGATTAAAAATATTATAAATATTAAGCTTATAAATGGTTTATCTTCTAAGAAAAAGATAACATTTATAAATGATAATATATTAATTATTTTTGTCATGTTGTCCACCTTCTAAAAGCTTTCTAATTGCTTCTATCTCACTTCTACAATACATGTATTTTAGTGCTGTTTCTTCATCATTATCAATAAAATGATCTATAGCTCCATTTAAAAAGTTAAGTCTTTCTTTTAAATATTTATTATAGCTTTTTTCTAGATCTTCCAATCTTTCTATAATATAATCTATATTGATTCTATTTTCTAAGCCTTTTTTATAGTTTATGTCTTGATTGTGTTTTAATTCATTTATAAATTCTTTCATTTTTTAATCCTCCATTTTATCAATCTCTTGAATTAATGATAATAATTCATAAAATTTATGATCGTCTTCAATTTCATTTTTAACAATCTTTTTTATTATATTTTGTTCTTGTTTTTTATTTTTAATTTTATCTGTATTGATCCAATCAAAATTATCAAAATCAACATAATACAATGGTTTATTTTTATAAAATATTAAATAACAGCCGTCATCTTGATAGATTCCAGATACATTATCTAATATTTGTTTTAAATATTCATTATTTAGCATTTTTTAATACCTCTTTTATTATCTCATTAACTGTTATAAGTCTATTTTGTTGACGCTTATATTCTGTATAATCCAAGTCATAGATTAAACCTTCTATAAGTTCATAAGCTAATATCAAAATATATTCATTATTCAAATTAATTTGTGCATAATCTTTAGCATGTTCTAAAATTTGATCTTGTGTCATACTAATAACCTTCTCCCTCTATCTCTATAACTTCTAAGCCTTCTTGACTAGCTAAATATTTAATTAAATTTTGTATCTTAGAAGTCGTTACACTATATTTTTTAATATTTAAAAATAACTTATTATCTTGATGAAATGCTATTCTAGTATTATAGTTTATAAGCTCTAAGCCATTACTTTTTAATGTCATACCCTCGTACATATACATTGCATTTATCATCCTTTTTGGAGTGTGTCCAGCTTTCTTGTTTATAAAATTTTCTATTACTTCTCTATTTGTCATAATTTATCCTTCTTTCTCTAGTAATAGTCCTTTATCTCTATTACAATTATATTATAGCAAATTATATTATATTTGTCAATATTTTTTGATATTATTTTTAAAAATATTTTACATTTTATTATATAATACATTTGTTCTATTATTTAATTAAATTTTATTCAATTTGGTTGCATACAATTTAATCAGATCATTTATATTTTTAAAATGGGAAATGGAGGTAGGGTAGGTTAGAGAGAAATACTCT
>Ga0247609_10003189_pt1 | contig 16752 bp, 34 predicted proteins | sample 172DNAGHGlowgp2_FD_193487 | JGI IMG/M metagenome (GOLD analysis project Ga0247609, IMG submission 193487) | Sheep rumen microbial communities from Palmerston North, Manawatu-Wanganui, New Zealand - 1728 DNA GHGlow gp2 | ecosystem: Host-associated > Mammals > Digestive system > Stomach > Rumen ...
AGGAGCGGTCGCCCGTGTTCGATGCGGAGGATTGGTAGCCCGTGTTCGATGCGGAGGAGCGGTAGCCCGTGTTCGATGCGGAGGAGCAGTCGCCCGTGTTCGATGCGGAGGAGCAGTTGCCCGTGTTCGATGCGGAGGAGCGGTCGCCCGTGTTCGAGGCGGAGGAGCAGTCTTCTTCCTCGTGCTTCTGTCCCTCTTTCTTGATATGCCGCTTCACCCATTCTATATGGGCCTTTACAAGACCGAGGATTCCGATTTCTGCGCCCACCTTAATCTCGCTTCCGCAAATTTTCTCATACTTCTTTTCGGTCTTTCCGCCAATCTCCACCTCGAAATAGCGGGACGGCTTTCCGTCAATGGACGGAGGATAGTAGTCGAATACGGCGAGCGGGCACTCGTCCTCGTCGATGGCGTGGAAGCCCCTGTTGCAGATGGACAGTTCATCCTCCGGGATGGTGTAGGTCTTTCCGGGCTCGTACTGAAAACCCATGCAAGTCAAATCGCTGTTAAAGCCTTTGAAGCACTTTTTCATGTTATTCTCCTTTCAAAAGTTCAACATTGTAGTTCGGATATTTCAAGAGCATATCCGTATAGTAGTCGCGGGCCTTGCGCTCATCATGGAAGGTGAGGCTGGACACCTTGTTCCCGCCTTGATAGCGACCGCGGCCCGGGTAGTAGATTGTGACGGTGAATGTCATATTCCAATCTGAATTTCTTTCGCCCACCTGGACAGTGTTCCCCAGCAGAGCGGTTTTCCGTTTCTTGTGCAGTAGATGGACGGGTGCTTTTCGTAAAGCCTGAGCGCCTTTGCAAGGATGTCCTTTTGGCTGACGCCGTGTGCGATCTCATCAGACACCATCGTGTACAGGGCGGACCCGTCCCTCCATTCGCCGGCCTTCTTCGCTGCAGCCATTCCGGATGCCCTGCCGGCTCCAGGAGCCCTCGTCCCTTTCTTGCGGCCCAGGTGCGTACACCAGCGGTCAGTCTTGGAGAAGAATCCGCCTTCCTTCTTGATTGCCTCCTTGCGGGCATCGATGGCGGACTGGGTTCTGGACTGAATGAGCTCCTTTTCGAGCTGCGCTGCGAAGGAGAAACTGAATAGTAACATCTCGTCAATGGCCTTGATGTTCGCGCAGTCGAGGTCAAGGTTGAGCTTAATGCAGACGAGGCGGACTTTTCTCGGCTTGAGTTCCTGGGTAATGAGGAGGTTAAGATCGCTCATGGATCTGCCCAAACGAGATATCTCAGACACGATAAGGATGTCCCCTGGACCCATCTTCTGGACGAGCTTATACAGGTTTCTGTCGCGGTAAGATACTCCGCCGGAGATGCCCTCATCCTTGACGAATTCGTCGATGACGATGCCGCGAGGAAGGGCCCACTCCTTTATCGCCTGCTGCTGCTGGAGATCATCCTGCTTGTTTGTGGAGAATCTTATATAGCTGTAAGTCATAACATTAGTCTCTTCTGGCCAGCATGTCGTCAAGATACGCTGCCAACATAATCAGTAGAAACATATCCTTACCGTTTTTCGTTAAACGCCTCTGGAATGAAAGCCAGGGCGCAGAGAATGTAGACGATTACGAACATTACGCGTCCTCCTGCTCTTTTATCGAAATCGGACAGCCGATTTCATCTACGACATACAAAATGCATGTCACGCCGTTGCGGTCCCACCTGCAGCCGACATGCGATTCAAGCGGGCGCGTCCCCGCCCTCGTCGCGAGCCTGTCAATCTGAGCCTGGCATTCCGCAATCGTCCGTACGGGTCCTCCTATGGTAGTAATGAACCGACCGTCCTCGACATAGTTGATCGTGTACATGGCTACAGTCGGTTAATGTTCCACATCATGTCCTCGTAGATATGCATGAGCTCGTCTTCGCTATCCGAGGAGTCGAATGTCCAGGACTCGTCGAGGATAGTACCATCGAAGAGAGTCACATCGAAGGACATATGGTATCCGCCACCGTAAAGGTTCTCGTGGCTGCTGTGGTCGATGTGGATGCTATGGCCGTCATTGAGTTCGGCGACCTTAATCTGGACTTCGTGCGCCTTCTTGAGAAGGTCTATCATAGTGTCAGTCATATGAGTGTAAAGTTAAGTGTTTTTGTGTTTACTTGCAAGAACTATGCCGTTTACCGAATAGTTACAGGTTCAATACTAAAGTAATAGTCGGACATAACGTCCGGATTGCACAGATGCATACTCTCCTCGAAGGTCTCGTCTTCATCGTACGGGACGAGATCCGGATCCTCTTTAATAAGGATTTTCTTCCGCAGGTCAACATAATCCATTGCGGACGGCTTGGTGCCGTTAAGATGCAACTTTGTAGTAACCTCTTCGTACCATTCCGTCTCCACCGTCACATAAACCAACGACCCGGGTCCGTATGCCGGAGAAATTCCATCGAATGTCTTGATGCATGCCTCTGCCCAGTTACCGGAATCCTCATCTTCATCGGCCATCCACTCATCAGCTTCCCGTTGCGCCTTAGTAAGAGCCTGCTCAGCGATAAACTTGCTTGTGGTTGCGCACTTGATTTCGACCTCCGGAGAGTCAATCATCGTCCGGAAGTAAACAACATAGATTTTCATATTAGTCTGAACCGTATTTTGTACACCAAGCCGCCTTGTCACGGCAATATTTCTCGTGGTCTTCCCTCCACTTAGGGTCGGATATCTTGATTCTGTCAAACCAGTCAGCGTCTGGATTGATGGTAATTTCCACATCTCCGTAGCGGGATGCTAGTTCCATCCTTGCACGGTCAAGCCCATCCTGGTCCGCTATGACCGTCATGGCATCAGAGTTGTCTGTATGCATGTGGGCAAGAGAGAGACCCGCCGATTGCAGGGCCTCATAAGTGAGCTCTGAAAGTTTCATATCTTTACGCTTTTACAAGCCCGATGAACGACGTCAGCACGAAGCTGCGCCATGCCTTCTTCTCGAGGTCCCAGTAGCCCATCGTGGTCGGGCACTCCGGCTTGCCTGCGGTCTTGAACTCATACCGCTTGCCGTCTTCCTGGATCATCATCTCAAGGTTGCGAGTTCCGACAGCATCCCGCACCTCTCCAGATTTCTTCCTGAACTGGAACCGAACCGCCTGCTCCAGCATCTTGCTCTCAAGAAGCATTACCTCGTCGGCCTTGATTTCGGTGAGGCCGAGACTCACCAGCTGTTCTTTCGTTTTCATGGTTTATCCCTCCAGCATTTTTATGATTCCCTCGAATTCCTTGATACGCTCCCTGTACTTTTCCGGAGTGTCGTAGAGTTTCCAGCCCTTGACGGCCTGCAGGCACTCAAGAGCGTGAAGCGCCCCCTGCCTCGTGCAGCCCAGGACGGTAGCGGCCTCGTAGGCGCTCGCAAACTCCTTGCGCTCGCCGGTGATTTCGTGAATAGCGATTACTTTTCTTAAGTTTCTCATTTCTTTTTGATTATTTGGTTAATGTATTGTACCCACTGACCGGCGGTGTCAAACTTGACCCACTCGCCGTTGATTTCGGATTTCCAGCCACGCCCCCATTCGTAGAGGGCGTAGCCTTCGTATGTCAGCACTACGCTCATCGGTCGATGACCTCCTGCACCGCGTCAATCTGCTCCTGGACGCTATCAGACAGTGTCTCGAGCTCGTACGATACATTCTCGAGGTCGTCGATGTTCTCCTGCATCGCCTCGCCACGCTCTCCGTCACGGATCCCGTCCGGAAGCGCATCCATAGCATCTTCTTCCTCATCATGCACTCCGTCGATGATTTCCTTCGCGTAATCGAGTTTCTGCTGTGCGTCATTCAGCACAGACACGGCCTCCGCCAACTGCTTTCTTCTTTCCTTGTTCATGTTTTAAAAGTTTAGTAAGTTTACTGCAAGTTCTATGCCGGACTATTCGAAGCTGACAGAAAGTCCGAACTTTTCCGCGATGGCCTGGATTGCTTCGCGAGCGGTCGCAGTCTCGTCATCGTCCTTGAACTCGATGATTTCCGTTTCCAGACCGCTGGCAGGAAAGTACGCGTCCCGTGGGTAAAGCGGGCACTCGTAACGGCAACCAGGGCCGTACTCGAGCCACCTAGCGAGATCCGCAACAAACTTATCGTCATTGTGCTCAAAGAAGTTGCTTCGACACTCTTTGATAAATTGCTCATTTTCCCTCAGCTCATCAAATGGAGGGAAGTGTAGTTCGTGATATGGGTCATCTTTCTCCCATTCGTAGTGCACCATAATTACAATGGACTTGTCGTCCATGAACTTTGCCGCCATGTCACCGGTAGCAGCCCACTCTTCATAAAGCCCAAACTCCTTGAGCCGGGAAATGAATTTCTCTCGTGCTGTCATTGCTAGCTCCATTTATAGTGTCTTACAATTACGTTCATCTTGAACTTGATGTCCACGCCGGCGAACCAATCGCGGATGGACTGCTTCGCGAACTCAATCGCCATATCCTTCTTGGAGTGGCGGGCTGTCTCATATGACATGCCGCCTCTCGGTGTATAGACAAAGTAGAGCGGTCCTGGACCAAACTCTTTCTCCTTCTTCTTGTCTACCTCTGCCAGGACCTGGCCTGACTCCTTTTCCCTGAACTCCCAATACTTTCCGTACGGGTTCGTGCATTCCGTTATGATGATTGTTCCTTCCATGATTTACTCGGTCTCGTTAAACATTTTGATAAGTTTTGCGCGGATGGCCTTGTAAAGGTCAATCCAGCAACTATTCTCCGACTCGTGGATTTTACGGTTGACGAGGTTGATGAGCTCGTCCAACTCGTTAAGCTCTAACTTTGTTTCCATATTAGTGTGCCTCAAATAAGATTGTGTCACCTTTCTTCGCGTTCCAGCACCCGCATCCGACAATCGCGCATTCGCTGCAGTTTCCAGGACACAGGAACTGCTTCTCGGTGCAGTGCGGTCCCTTCGTCCCGTCCTTCCAAAGCGGACTGCTCACGGGCATGTTGTGCTGGTTGTCCATGTCCTGGCCACGCCAATCGGAGAAGATCACATGGAGGTTCTCGGGAAGCTCGCCTACATTATCCAGCCACTCATTGACCACGTCGAACATCTTCGTGAACAAGAGGAACTGACAACCAGGAGTCCTCACTGCGATACCGACAACCCGTCCGAAGAAGTCGAAGTCCTTGATGTCTCCGCCGATGAACCAGCGGAACCAACGGTGGAACTGGACATGCAGTTCAACCTCCCTGAAGAAGCGTTCGCGGTCCTGCTTGAGAATGGCGCTATTGACCGCCCGCTGCTGCTGACTACCTTTGTAGCAGCAGACATTGCGGATGTCGTAGCATCCGTTCTTGCACGCCTTGCAGTTCCCGCAATCGTGGATGGGGATCAGCGACACGCTCGGAACCATCGCGGTCGTTTTTCGGTTTCCGTAGCTAATCCGGATGTGCTCGTTTGCCACATCCACCTTGCCGGCCATCTCCACCATCTTCTTCACTCTCGCGATAATGGTCTCGTCCTTGAATTCGACATAGTTGTGTACGCCCGTTAATTCTTTGTGTGATGCCATGTTATTCCACCTCCTTTTCGTCCAAATAGATAGTTACATGATTTTCGTCATAGTAGCCGTCTTGCCACGCCTCGAACTCGCCTTCCTTTTCGGTCGCCTCCTCCCAGGCCTCTTCGATGCCGTCCTTCCATGCCTGGACACGCTCATTCCAGCGCTCCATTGCCTCTTTGCGTTCAGCATATACTCGCACGTCAATGTCGTGCATTCCTTCCACCGCAGACTCCTCGGTCACGGTAAATACTTTCTGTCCTCTCATGGTTATACTCCTATGTTAATGTTGATTGCTTTCACTTCCATCCATTCGATGTTGTCAATGTTGTACCCTTTCTCTTCGGTCAGGTACCACTCGATGTGCTCGCCTTTCGGCACCTCGAAGATGTCAACGCATCCAGAGCTGTAGTCTAATACTGCGACTTTCATAATCAGTCAATGTCTATTCCGATAAACTTTTCGCGGTTGATAAGCATGTAGTAGTATCCGTTACCGCAGTTCAGATACTCCATGTTGAGGCCGGCGCAGATGTCGCCGTTTACATTGTTTACCCAGACGCTCATGTCGTAGCCACGCCAGCGCATCCTGGGGCTATGGAATTCGCGTCCCTCATTGAACGCCTCCCAGAACGCTTTCATCGTGTACGGGAACTCTTCCTCCAGGGCCTTCACCGTAATGCATTTCCCGTCGATGCTCGTTCCGGTTGTGAGCCCGTTCTGATATGGCCCCTTCTCTGGATCCGCAGTCAGACACTTCCCGATGAAGCTGTTCGCAAAGTCCGCTTTCTTGGCTTCCTTTATGAACTTAAGCGTCGGGTTCTTCTGCTCGGTCGGAGCAAACACCTGCATCACCCAGTTCCACTGCAGTTTATATCCTCGCGTCCGGCTACGAGGACTCAAGACCATCACCGAACTCCGTCCGTTGCAGATGGTTGCGTTCCTCGTCCCATAGAATGGGTCGTGAATCAACGCCAGCAGTTTGCCGTAAGTGTTCTCCAGCAGGTACGCCTGCGCCTGCTCAATCGTCATTGTCTGTGCCATAATCATTCCTCCCAGATAATTCCTTCGTCGCCCTCGATCAGGTCATCAATGTCCCAATCTTCGGTGTTAACCTCGTTGTCCCAGCTCCAGTCGTCGATCGCACCGTAAATCTCGTCGAACAAAATCCCGTCGGCCATCCGCAAAGGGCAGCGCATCCGGTCCATCCGCTTAAGCGCCAACTGCAGGCGCTCCTCGAAGTCCTCAATGTTGTTCCGCACATAGGCGGCGATCTCTTTCTTGTTCATGGCTACTTGTAAATCGTAAAGTTGCTACTCGGCCTGACTGTCTTCGTGTACCGGCTCGCAGACCAACTCGGAATCCGGTATCCCCAATTCACATTCTTGTAGCTCGAGTCTCCCTCAAACCCGCGCAGCATCCGATTCGCCTCGTCCCAATTCGGGCACTCGGCCACCTGCTTGTGAATCTTACCTTCGGCGTGCCCCCATCCGCTCAGGAACTTATCGGTCGCCCATACATAAATCGTCTTTTCCATAACTATTTCATATATTTGTTGAACTCTTCCTTGTCAAACTTGTCCAAGACTTGTACTTGAACGACCCACGCAATACACCCGTAGTTATCGGTGCTCTTGTGGGTCCCGTTGTAGTAGTCCCTTGCCCGTTCAGCATCCTCTATGGTTGAGTAAGTCGGGCCGGCATAAGTTACAGACTCGTCGTCTCTGCATCCGTGGTAATAGACCGACTCCTCGATCATAACTCTATAAACTCTCATTTCGTTTCTCCTTTTACTCGGTTATACAATTCCTCCGGGACGAAACCAATTGTCACCTCGTTATCCCAGGCCAAAATGAGATCATCCTCAAACTCGTCGGTCATCCATTTTTGGAGCTCCGGCCATTCAACTCTTACATACTCCATAATTGTATCGTTATTATTATGTTTTCTTCGGTTTGATTCGGCCATTTACCATATAGGCACGACCGGCAATAAGCAACGCTGCCCGGCTCGTCTTGATAAACAATCTGGTCGTAACCATCCTTCAGAGCTGTTTTCTTCGCGTTCGCTATAGCATAATGTCCTTTATACTGTTTGTACAGCGGACCAGCCTTCTCTATTACTCTCCATTCCATAGCTCACTATTCATCGTTAATGTTTCCAATTCTTTCGACTTCCTCATCGAAATTACCTCCGCCCGTGTACACCACGTTGCCGGAGTGAACATAGAACCGCTCTCCCATCTTTCCCGGGATCGCGCTGCCCTTCACATAGAATCCGCTGACCTGCCCAGGATACCTGAACTTGTCGCCCTGCTTTAATGCTCCGAGTTTCATAGCTATCTCATTTTGTTAGTCCATGTAATCCGCCCAGACCTTCTGACCGTCCCACTTGCTGAGGTACCGGTGGTCGTATCGTCCGCCGGTCTTCCAATGGCCTTCCCAGTTCGTGCAAGGCTTCGCGTAAACCTCCTTGTACTCGTCAAACCTCGGACGGTGAGGAAAAACCGGTTCCTCATATCCTTGCTGGCCCGTGCAGGTCTTCTCCAACTCGTACATCTTCACTCCCTTCGCGGTCACTTTCACAACCATGTAAAAACAAGGGATAACCATGCTGTATCCCCATGTACCGGCGAGAATGTCGCCAACCTTGACCTTGTCTTTCATTTCACTTTTCGTTTATTAGTTGCCGGAGCCGTCCGAGTCGCCCGCTCACTCATAGGCCTCGCGCACCTTAACGCACCCGAATGCCTCAATCAAGTCAGGCAGCGCATCCGCTACCTCTTCAGCAGTCAAGGACTCGCCGATGGCTTCGTACCACTCGCCGTCCTGCTCGTACATCACCTGGAACCTCATTGCTCGTCCCCCTTGTCCATCGTCAACGCGCTCCAGAACATCCAGCCCCAGAGCGCAAGTCCAATCCACAACATCACTCGCCCTCCTTCATGTCATGCTCGGCCAGTTCCTTCGCGGAAATCGCTTCGCTCGCCTCGTCCTCGCTCAACTCCACCTCGAAACCGTTCCGGGCCATACGGATCACCTCGACAGCGGTCACCGTGCTGCTCACCGCCGTCACCATTAGCGCAGCCAAAGCCGCTACCTGCATCTTCCTCGCCTTGTTCATCGCTTACTCCTCCCACTTGATTAGGTCAGTCTTTACGAGAATCTGCCACTCGTCTCCAGAGTCGTTGAGCTGTTCGAAAGTACCGTCAGATGCGGCCTCAATTAAGGTTAGGTCGCAAGCCCCTTTCTTCGCTCGGAAAATCGTGTAATTCTTGCTCACCTGAGAAATACGGACGTTCTCGCCCATCTCCAAAATGTAGTCTGTGTTGATGTTCGCTTTCATCGCTCAATTTGTTCGGTCGCCCACTCACGCAGGCCCCCCGTCCCCGGCTCTAAAGAATATCGTAAATCATTGAATTGCCGATAACGGCATAATTCGCCCCCTGCAAATCCTTCTCCTCGAACATCATGTACCAGTCGTTGCTCATGCCGGTACGGTTCAGCTCAATCGTAATCTCCGGACAATTCAGAAAAATCCGGTACAGTTCTGCCCTGTAAATCTTCGGCGTGTTGCTCATTTCGTTCGGCCCTCCTTCGGCCGTTCATGTTAGTGACTTTGGACACTCAGCCCGCCCTGGGCTGGTAACATTAAAGCGGAAAGTATCGTTTCATCCCGATACTCCCCGCTCCCATCTGTTTTCGCTATTTTTACCCATCGTTCGGACTTACTGCCATCTTCGCGTCGCTCACCGCTCCGGCATACCTACACAATGTCGTTGGCACTATTTGGGATTTTCTCCTCCCGTTCGTGCGCCCTCCCCCGAGTACTTTGCAAGTCCTTTTTTCCTCCCGTTCGTTCGTGGTTCAGTCAGTCAAGCGCGGGCCGTTGCCGTTGCCGTCGTTCCGTCGCCAGTCACTGCTGGGTATACTTATCCCCTTGCGTTTCCTGAGTCGGGCTGTCCGTTTTACCTATAACCCCATCAACGGACTAACAGGGCGGCTCTTATTTGCGCGTGGTTCGTTTTGTTCGTTCGGGCCGTTCGGGCCGTTCCGTCGAAATACAAACAAGTTGCAAAAAGTCCGATTTTGCACCCGTGCAAAGTTTCACCCGTGCACGGGTATTTGTTCGCTTATTCGTTTACATTGACGATATTTACAAGTTTTTCAACCCGTCCGGTTTTGTAGTCAATAAAATTGCATACGGCCGTTTTTACAACGTTGTAGGCGGTTGCCGTCCCTTTTAGGTTCTTAACCTTGTACCCGTCTTTCGTTTTGGTGCAAAGTTCACCCGTTGCGGTTTGATAAGGGTAACAATTGGAAACAACTGAAACCGCGGTCTTGTATGTACCTTTGCAAGCGTTTGCTGCGTTGCGGGAACTTGCACCCGTTGCGGTCAGTTGCTTGTAAGCACTTTCAAGCGATAGCGCAAAATCCGCTAAAGTTGTGCGGACGCTCTTTTTTTCCGCGGAACGGCTTGCAATGATTTCCTTTTTTGTGAGGTTCTCAATCCCGTTGTAAATAGTGTTCTTCATGACTTTTGTGTTTTTAAAGGTTTTTAAAATATGTTTGCTTTATCTTTCGTCCTTGTTTCTGTTGCAAAGTTACGGCAATTTTAGGCAATTTACGCCTAAATCGCGCAAAATTACACCACAAAACGCGCAAAGTTTATAACGCACTGACTATCAAGCATTTAGCATATATACGCGCGTGCGTACCTTATAAAAGCAAAAAAATCCAGTTCCGTATAAGTGTATTTTCTACACTTCTAAATGATCCCCAGCCGGGTTTGTTACACAAAAAATATTATGTTAAGTTGGGCGCGCGAGGTGTACTAGCTTGCTAATACACTAATACACCATTTTATAAGTGTATTTTTGACACTTGCAAAGAGTAATCGACCGTTTTTTGTTTGTAAGCAATTAAAATTCAGAAGGGTAGCCGGAGGTCCGGACGCGACCCGAGGACCGAGACCAGGGTGCGATTCTGAAATTTTTTTTATTTTTTTTCTGAGGCGTCGCCTGTAGCACGATTTTTGTAGGTCCGGTGCGCTCTTGATTTATGTAGCCAGATGTAGCGCAAAAACGAAATACTTACCATCTTTCACGGAAACTACATAGTGTATCTAATTCATTTATAATATGTTGTAATGTTATGTAGTTGTATGTAGTTAGGTATTAATTAAATAATGTATTAAAGTAAGTAGGGGTGTAGAAGAGTGGGCTATATGAGGGACTTCCTGGAAAATCGACTACATTTTCTACATAAAACTACATAAAATGGGTCTACCGGCTTGATTTTCAGCGGGATGTAGTTATGTAGTTGCTTATGTAGTTTCTACATGAAAACTACATTTTCACCTCGGGAAGAGCCTTTTTGGCGGATTTTTTTGGATTTTAAGCGGAAAGTGTCTATTTTTGCCGACAAACTTGAATGGATAAAAAATGAGCAAGCAAGTAATTGTCCGCGTAGATGGCGGAGGTGTTTATCAGAACCTGGACGAGGCCGCGCTCGATCTCGGTGGTACGGCAAGCAATGTGTCCAGGGCGATCAGTGAATCAGGGAAGTATCACGGGGTGCAGCTGAGGTGGGTGTCCAGGGTCTATGCCGTCAAGGAGAAGGCGTCCGGGAGATGGCGTGTGTGCGTCTTGAACGGAAGGAATTCTCGCTATGTACCGGTGAGCCAGGTGGAGCCGGCGATCAGGAAGGAGAATGTTGAACAAGTGAAGGACCTGACAGCGGTATGGTATTTGTAAGAGGGTGGTGATTTGTATGAGTAGTGGAATTTTCAGTGGCCGGCGCGAGGTGCGCATGAAGAAGCTCTGGGGGCGTTATGCCGTCGGGGATGACGGGAATGTGTACAGCGACGGGATGCCGTTGTCGGCTATCGGTGGTGTCGGTGTGAACCTGGGCGGGAAGCGCGTGAAGATTTGTTATTTGGTGGCCCGGGCGTTCGTGCCGAATGCGGAGTGCCGGCAGTATGTGCGGCACAAGAACGGAGATGTGACGGATAACCGGGCGGAGAACCTGGAGTGGAGTGACGAGAAGGAGGAGAAGCGCAGGGGTCGGAAGGCGTGTGTGTGCTGGTGTAGGGCCTGGAACCTGGACGGCGAGGTGGTAGGTACCTGGCGTACGGTGAGCGAAGCCGCCGAGGCGTGCGGTGTGAAGGCGGACGCGGTGAGGCGGGCGGTAAACGGTAGGCAGAAGATTGTAGGTGGACTTCTTTTTAGAAAGATATGAGAAAGGTTGTGTTATTGGTTGCCTGCATGTTGTGCATGGCTTCCTGCGCCGTGAAGGAGAGTAGCGACGCGAAAATGGTTAAAGTGATGATCAAGGTTGGCGGCGTCCATAGTGGAACGATGGGGACAAGGGCGACAGCATCTGATGTAGAGTCGGCGATTCATGAAGGTGCTCCGGACTTGACTGGCCTCCCGCTGGTGATTGCTGTTGGAAACAGCGTGAAGCAGTACGCGAAGGTCGGCGATGTGGTTACTTTGCTTGAGGGCGAATACCGGTTTTATTGTCAGTCAGAAGACGAGGAGGTGATGAAGCTTGGTGGCTACGGAGTATATGAGAGTCCGAGTTTCGTGTTCGACGCCCAGGTTGATGTCGCAGAGGGAATGACGGAGGTGATTATTCCAGCGTCTTACACCTGCTGGGCTCTGGCTTTGGATTATAGCGAGCTCGAGTCGGTGGTGCTTGACGGTAACGAGGAAGATGTGTCTAGCAAGGAAGGTATTGGCCTGCTTTATGTAAGCACAGAGGACAGGGGTAGCGCCTGGGATCTCCGCGTTATTCCGAGAAATTTAAGCAAGTACAAGGCTGTGGATTACAGGATAAGCGGCAATGAGGCCGGCAAGTGGTATTACTATGGTCCGAAAGGCCGAGTTGATGTCGGAGGGATGCTTCAGATCGGTCTTCCTGATTGGGAATACGGCGGAGGGTTTTGATGGGCAAGAGTGTTTGGAAGGACTGGATGGACGCGGTGTTGCTCGAGAGGTACGCGAACGAGGAGAACGCTGTGTTGGTGAAGGAGCTCGGTGTCGGTCTGAGGACACTGGAGAGGCATGCCGCGAAGCTTGGAGTGAGGAAGAGTCCTGAGTTCATGGAGCGAAGGCAGCGTCTCGCGAGCCGTGGTGCGGTGAGGTGGGTCGAATACATGAAGGTAACCGGCCAGAAGATCCGGAAGAGCCATGGCGGTCGTCGGTTCGAGAAGGGTCACCGGTTTGACGAGGAGACGGAGGCGAGAAGGGTGAAGGCGATCCGGGACAGGGCCTGGGATGAGCGCGTGAGGCTGATCCGTGGCTGGACCAGGAAGACTGGATGGAAGATGGTTGACTATGGTGTTTGCGGAGAAAAGAAAAAATAGTATCTTTGTCGCATGCAAGATTTGAGAAAGTTGAGCCGGAAGGAACTTGAGCGTGAGTTCGAGGCCCGCAAGGCTGCGTTGATTGAGGTCCGAGACGAGATTGACCGCCGCGATAGGAAGCCTGTCGCCAGTGTGGATTTCTGCGATTATGTTGGAGACGGAATAGAGAATGAAAAGTATTAGAGTAAAGAAGTTGGTCCCCGAGGCTGTCCTGCCGAAGAAGGCCCACGCGAGTGATGCCGGGTTTGACCTGGTTGCCGTCAGTGTTGAAGAAGACCGCAAGAGGGAGATCGTGACATACCACACCGGTATCGCCATGGAAATCCCGGATGGATATGTCGGGCTTGTCTTCCCCCGGAGCAGCGTTTACAAGCACCAGTTGGTCCTGTCTAACTGCGTCGGCGTGATCGACAGCGGCTATCGCGGTGAGATTCTGTTCAAGTACCGCGTTATGCAGCCCCATATCAGCAGATATTGCAGCGGAGACCGTATCGGCCAGATTGTGATTGTCCAGTTGCCGGAGTTTGAGATGGTTGAGGCGGAGGATTTGAGCGATAGCGATCGCGGCGAAGGCGGTTATGGAAGCACGGGTCGTTAATGGCACGGGATTTGCAAGCGAGTTCGAATGTTTTAAGGTTAAGTTTTAGTCATATGAGTAAGTTCAAGTGTGGCCAGCATGTCTGGCTTTTCAACAGCCTCTCGATGCGTATCGAGGAGGATGATGTGTACGGCGCGTTGTATGTGCCCGTTCCGGTCGAGGGTGTCCAGCAGGACTCCGGCAAGAGCATTGCCGAGAAGCTGGAGGCCGGCCAGATGAAGGTGCAGGAGCAGTATCAGCTGTGCGGTCATCAGGGGATCATCGACGCGGAGGTGCTGTTCGCTAGCCGCGAGGAGTGCGTCGCCTGGTATCGCGAGTGGTTCGCGCGTGGCGAGTAGCCGTGGAATTAGCGGTTAGTTTACGATGGAAACACCGGCGAGTAGAGGTAGGGGAGGGTCCGCGGAGCCTCAAAGTAAGTCCGGAGTCGGAGGTTCGAGTCCTCCACCGCTAACGACATTATCCAAAACCGCAAATGCCCGGTTAAGGAGCCGGGCGGAGTGAAAAACTCCTGTAGAATGGATAGTTGTTTTTACGTAACCAATGACCCTGGTTCGGCGGGAGTTGCGCCAGGGTCCAAGAAACCCGCAGTGATGCGCATAGGACTTCGGTCATATTAGTTTAGTGTTTATTAGTTTGCAAGGGCGGATTCGGAGGGATCCGGGTCCGTCCGCCATGAGCGCTCAGGGGTACGGCGCGAACAAGGAAATACAGACTGGTCAGACAGGGGGTACCCACCTTTCTTCGGAGAGGCCCTGTTTGTCCAGTCTTTTGTACTGAAAAAACCGCAAGTTTTGTGAAGTATGGTGATATCATAGACTATCTATGCTCGACGGCTGGGCCATCGCTCCAAGACGCCGGCTTGAGCGACGATAGGGTTAACAAGCGGACGGAGGCTCTCATGGCGATGGACTTCCGTAGGTACATTTGCGGCATCGACGGGGATGAGGGTAACGATTTCTTCAAGGTTGACGAGGACGGGATGCTGTATGTGTACAACGGTAGGTATTTTGAACTAATGCTGGAGGAAACCTTGCTTGAGCTGATCATCGTCGTAATGGAGAAGTGCAATGTCGGCATCGTATATCGGACCGGCTCGGCGAAGATCATCAAGGATTTCGTGATGAACCGTCTGAAGGGCGATGAGAGGTGCAAATTTGAGCCGGATAGGCGGTATATTTGCTTCACGAACGGTGTTTTGGACCTGAAGACGATGCGTTTGATGCCGTTTTCGGTGAAGTATAAGACGGATATCGTCCTGGATTTCGACTATGTGGCCGGCGCCAAATCGGCATTGTGGGACAAGGTTTTGGGCCAGACGGTTCCTGACGAGAGCATGAGGGAGACATTCCACCAGTTCTGCGGGTGTTTCCTGGCGGACCGTAAGGAATACAAGATCGAGTACATCTGCTTCGTGGTCGGCGAAGGCCAGAACGGGAAGAGTATAATCTGCAAGGCCGTGATCAACATGCTGGGCCACGATGTAGCGAGCTCATATTCTCCGGAGCAGTTGTTCAAGAGTTCCCAGATGGAGTACCATCTTGCTGATGTCAACGGAAAGGTCGTGAATTACTGCGACGAGGTGTCGAACAAGGACTTTTCCGGCGGTGATTTCAAGCAATTCGTATCCGGCGGCGCCTTTACGGGCCGTCATCCATACTCAAAGAGACCGACGAAGGTGGACAAGATTCCTCTGATGTTGTGTTGCGCGAACAAGATTCCGCCGACAACAGACGACACAGAGGGGTATTTCCGCCGTTTTTTGATTATATTGGCTCCGAATCACATTGATGACCGCGACAAGGACCCGATGCTCGAGATGAAGTTGAAGGCCCCGGAGGTGAAGTCGGCGATTTTCAGTTGGATGCTGGAAGGGTACAAGACTTTCATAGCGAACGAGGGGAAGATTGACATTGCTTCCGCCGTGAAGGAGGTTGTCGAGGAGATGAAGGAGAATTCGAACTCGTTGCGCCGATGGATCTCGACCATGGGCTATGTGGCCGCTGAGGATCCGGAGAGTTGGAGCGCTCCCGGGTGGAAGTCGCTCAAGGAATGGGTCCAGGAGTATATAAACTACTGCAAGGATTGGGGTGAAACGCCTCGCTCTCGCTCGGCGGTCACCGAGATGTTCAAGAAAATGGGCGTGTTGAGCAAGAGAAGGACCGACGGCGTGTGGTACTACATGGAGCAGCGGGCCGTGGAGGTGGAGAAAGAGGAGAAGGAAAAGATCCCGGTGAAGACCTCGCTGGAGGATCTGCCGGAGGATGATATGGAAAATTTGCCGTTCTGATATGGGAAAGGAAGACAAATACCGTGGGATGTATGATCCGGTGGCGACGATGCAGAATGTGCCGGCGCTGCTCGGGATGGAACTGGTCAAGCATGGCCAGGGACTGCAGGGCGGGTACTACTTGAATGGAGACCGCCATGCCTATAGAAGGGATAAGTTGAAGGTTTTCATCAGCCGTGGCTGCATCTGGGTAAGCGAGGAAGGGGGGCGCTGCGTCTCGCTTCCGCAATGGCTTATTGAGTTCGGAGGCGCAAGCGATTTCAAGGATGCGCTGAGGATTATCAACGGGAAGCCCCAGGCAATCGAGTGGAACCGAGAGTCCCGAGAGAAGGTTGCTCCGAAGGTGCAGTATGTGTCACCTGATGTGCTGGAAGGAGCGAAGCAGTATCCTTTAGAGATCTGCCCGTTGTTCCGGTGGATGGCGCGTCTTTTGGGGGAGGATAAGGTCCGGAAGGTTTGGAATGCATACAATGTCACCGCGACAAGCAAAGGAGGCGCATGCTTCTGGTATCTGAATCCGTCTGGGCAGATATGCCACGATAAAATCGTATTTTATGGAGAAGACGGCCACCGGATAAAGACCCTGCCAATGGGAAGGAAATATAGGATTGGCGACGGCTATACGGAAAACCCAATGTTTGGGAGCCATTTCAAGAACAAGCCGAAGGGAATACTGGAGTCCGAAAAGAGTGCGTTGATGGCCTCTTGCTACTACGGCGGCGTATGGCTTGCAACTGGTGGGAAGGGAAATTTGAGGGACCCTGGCGGAATTCCCCTTTACGCAGATAGGGATGCAGAGGAAATATGGTCCGCGAAGGGTGACTGCGTTGACTGGTACAGTGACTGGCCGGAATGTGGAGAACACAGCGATTTGGGTGATAAAATTGAATGGCTATGTGCATCTGGCCGGTGAAAGCCTCTGAGAGGCAATGCAGGTATTGTAATTATGTCGGGTGCGAGCGTCACCCAGATAGGATAAAGGACAAGAGGGCGAACAAGTATGTG
>Ga0247609_10003195_pt1 | contig 16719 bp, 7 predicted proteins | sample 172DNAGHGlowgp2_FD_193487 | JGI IMG/M metagenome (GOLD analysis project Ga0247609, IMG submission 193487) | Sheep rumen microbial communities from Palmerston North, Manawatu-Wanganui, New Zealand - 1728 DNA GHGlow gp2 | ecosystem: Host-associated > Mammals > Digestive system > Stomach > Rumen ...
CTGTACAACAATTTCCAAAGCCTGATCATACAATGGATCATCGCCAACAGAATTACCGAACAAATCAGTTCCAGCATCATCGCCATCATCATCTTCAACAAAGATTTCTTCGTCGATGTATTCCGGCTCACCATACTCTTTTACGTACTCAACAACATTTTCAACTTCAGAATCACTAACAAAGGTACCCTGAATACGAACAGGATATGGATCAACAGCCGAAGCATAAAGCATGTCACCACGACCAAGAAGCTTTTCAGCACCAACACTATCAATAATAATATTCGAGTCTGTACGGGAAGCAACCATAAAGGCAATTCGGCTAGGGATGTTTGCTTTAATCAAACCTGTAATTACGTTTACAGAAGGTCTCTGAGTAGCAAGTACAAGATGAATACCAACTGCACGGCTCATAGCAGTTAAGCGGGCAACAATAGATTCAAGCTCTTTTCCACTCGTAGCCATCAAATCAGCAAACTCATCAATAATTACAACGATATACGGCAGCTTTTCGGTACAGATATCACGCTCTTTAATTCTCTGGTTATAGCTTGAAATATCGCGAACACCAAGCCCATCAAGCAGAGCATAACGTCTTTCCATTTCACACAGACAATACTGCAAAGCCTGCAAAGCCTTCTTAGGTTCAGTAATAACCGGAGTAAGAAGATGTGGAATATTATTGTAAAGTTTGAGCTCAACAACTTTAGGGTCAACAAGGATAAGCTTTACATCCTTATAAGAACGCTTGTACAAAATAGAAAGAATGAGTGAGTTTACACAAACAGATTTTCCAGAACCTGTTGCACCCGCAATAAGCATATGTGGAGTTTTTACAAGGTCAATTAGTTGAGCCTTACCAAGAATATCTTTACCAAGAACAACAGGGACAGCCATCTTTGTATATTCCGGCAAATCCATTTCTATAATTTCGCGGAAGCTTACGATTGAACGGTTCTTGTTTGGAACTTCAATACCAACAGCCTGTTTTCCAGGGATAGGCGCAACAATTCGTACAGAACTTGCAGCAAGACTCAAAGCAATATTATCCTGGAGCGCAACAATCTTACTCAGCTTTACACCTGGAGCCGGCAGCAACTCAAACATTGTAACAACCGGTCCTTTTTTAATACCGATGATTTCTGCATCGATGTTGAACTCTGACAAAGTCTGCTTTAAGTTTATAGAAGCTTCTTTTGTTTTATCATCAATAATCCAGTACTGGTCGTCCTTGTAAGCAGTGAGCAAATCTGAAGGCACAACATAAGGTCCCTTTCTTGCAGCACGATTTGTTTTTGGCATATTGCCTTCAATCTCGTGTGTTACCGGAGTATTTTCTGCCTGCTGTGCATTAAAGAAATCTGTGAGCTCATCGGCCGTAAGATTTTTTGCAGTGTTAGCATTTGGATTTAATTCCGGTGAGTTTTCGGGTCCAGTCTCCAATGAGTTTTTTACTGATGGCTGAGCAAGAACTTTTTCTTTTATTTCAACAGCTTTTACACTTGTACCAGCACTTTTTCTTATATCTGCTTCCATATCAGAGAATACATCAGAAACCGGAGATGTTAGTTTTGCCTCACCTTTTTCCTGAGCATAAATCTGTTTGAATACTTCGTTAGTCGGCTTTAACTCTTCCGGCACCTCTTTAATATCTTCAGAAAGCTCTTCGTCATCAGGCTGAGCGTTCATATCAATATCATAAAAATCTGAATCAAGGGCATTTTTTTCTACATCATTTTCGTCTGCTGTTTCTGCTGATTCTTCTGTTTCATTTGATTCTGCTGATTCTTCTTCAACCTCATACTCCTGTGCAATATCAGGAATGTAAGGTAAATCGGAAGTAGCTGCTTCAGTTTGAACAGGTTCTTCCTGTACCTTTTCTTCAAGAGAAATTGTTACCGGATATTTTGGAACAGTCGGCGCCTTCTTTTTCTGAACAGGAACTTCATCATCTTCTTCGTGCAAAGTAATTCCATAAGGATATGCCGGATTATGATGAACACTTGAATCTAGAATTTTTACAGGCTCCGGTTTTTCTTCAGAAAAATCATCTTCCATAAAAACATCAGCAAAAGTGTCATCAAAATTGTCTTCGATTATTTCATCAGTTTCTTCAGATGTAGTTTCTTCGGCTGCAATTTCTTCGTCACTTTTTTTTTCAACAGTATCATCAACTTCCTCATCGTCATCATCAGATAACTTACGAGCATTTACAGCTTCTTCAAAAAGATTTTCTGCTTCATTACGGCGGGCAATTTCTTCTCCATCCTGTGAAAGATCATCCTTTGGTGGAAATACAAGAGCCGGATCATCATCGTCATTAGCATCGTTTGAATAATCATCTGTTTTCTGATCTTCCTGGCTTTCATCTTCAAGATACTCAGGTGGCAAGGTATCTGGAGCAGGTGGCAGATCTGGCCATTCAAGCTCGTCAACCTCTGGTTCTGTGTTAGTCTCAGCTAAATCTGCTTCCGGGCTGATTAAAGCAGCGTATTCTTCTTGGGTGATGATTGAGGCTGGATTTGCAGAACTGATTTCATCGTCATCAGAAGGTTCTGAACCTTCAGGAGCTGCGGCAGGATTATTTACACTGTCTGGCGAAACAAATCCATTTGCCTTTTCTGCATCAGCATTCTTTTTATAATCAAGAGGATTTACAGCCAAAGCAAAGGCAGCAGCTTTTTCGTCTTCGCTGATTTTAATTTCTTTTTTCGCTTCAGGCTCAATTGCTAGTGTAGTTGATGTTGTGGTATCCTGTGCACTTTCTGAAACAGCTGCCGGTCTTGATTCAGTTTCTTGTGCAGCTTCAGTTACAACTTCAGTTTCAGCATTTTCTGCTGCCAGTTTTTTATCAACATTTTCGTATTCTTCAATTGACGGTACATTTTCTTCGTAAAGACTTGCAGCCGCATCCTTTAATGAATTATAAGATTCATCCTTATTAAAATCATATTGTACTTTTGAAAGAGATTTATCAAAAACTGATTTTTTCTTAATAGGTTCATATTTAAAGCTCTGATCTGTTTCATCATCCGAATCATCCTCTTCCTCCTCAGAAGAAGCAGAATCATCAGAGTCTCCTTCACCTTTTGGACCAATTCCGGTATCAGCTCCAGCCGCAGTTCCACTTCCCTTTGCAGAATACTCAGAAACTTTATATTCATCACCAAACTCACTGCCAGCAGAACCATTTTTATCTGCAAATCTGGATTTTCCATTTTTATAGAACAATTTCTGATTAACGCTTTCTGCTATTACACCCGCACCCAAAATCTCTATAATAATGAGCATAAGGCCAGTAACTACAGTAATAATAATTTTTACAGTAGAAGCAGAGTTTGAGCTAACCGCAACAATTGAACGGCAGATTTTTTCCGTAAGAACAGCTGTAAAGAAGGGAATTAAGGCCGTAAGCAGGCGCATAGTCTTCTGACTAGTCCACTTAGTTGCAAAACAGGACATTCCTGCAATAAAAAGGAAAACAGGAATGATTATGCTTGAAAAACCATAAACCGTATAAAACATGTTTCCTAAAAAATAGAAAACATTATTGTGCCCCGGACCACCAATACCAAAATCAAGCAGCTGGAGCAGCAGACTTATGGAAAGCAGCGCAGAAAGAACGAGCAAAATGCTTCCTGTTAAGACACTTGAATTATTTCGATAGCTATTTCTAATAGTACTTCTAGTATTTTTCGATGATTTCATAGTTCCATTATCGGAAAATAAAAAAAAGATTTTAGTTTTTAGTTGTTAGTTATTGGAAAAAAAGTATAATAGAAGTATGAAAACATCATCTATCAAAACAATCGGTATTTTAACTTCTGGTGGCGATGCTCCTGGCCTTAATGCAGCAATCAGAGCTTTGTGTATTTCCGGCAAAAACAAGTACGGAATGAAGTTTATTGGTATTCGAGACGGATATCGCGGTCTTATTGATAACGATACCTTTAAGATGGATAAAATGGATTTTTCCCAGATGATTTCTGAAGGTGGAACCATTCTTGGAACTTCAAGGGTAAAGCCTTTTAAAAATCCTAAGCCGGACCCAAAAACCGGACTTTTCCCTGTGGAAGCAATCAAAGAAACCTTTAAAAAGAATAAGCTTGATGCCCTTGTTTGCCTTGGCGGTAATGGAACAAACACAACAGCTTCCCTTCTTTATGATTCAGGCTTTAATGTAATCGGGCTCCCAAAGACGATTGATAATGATATTGCAATTACAGAGCAGACTTTTGGTTTTCATACAGCAATTGATATAGCTACAGAGGGAATTAATGCAATTCGAACTACAGCAAGAAGCCACGGACGAGCAATGGTTGTGGAGATTATGGGGCACAAGGTTGGATGGCTTGGACTTTATGCTGGAGTTGCCGGTAATGCTGATGTTATTCTTTTGCCAGAAGTTCCTTATGATATTAAAAAGCTTGGTGATTTTATTAAAAAACGCTATGACGAACAGGGCTATGCAATAATTGCGTGTTCAGAAGGCGCAGTAAATATTGATGAAGCTAAGCTTGGCAAAAAGGATTTTAAGAGGGCTCGTCTGGAAATGCCTCAATCTGTAGCATACCGTGTAGCACAGGAGATAGAAACCGAAACTGGCATAGAAACCCGAACTTCAGTGCTTGGATATTTACAGAGAGGTGGTTCTCCATCTGCTTATGATATTCTTCTTGCAACAGAGCTTGGAACTGCCGCTGCCGATTTCCTTGCAAATAAGGATTTTGGAAAGCTCATTGGTATAACCGACGGAGCAATTACAGGTATTCCACTTTGTGATATTGCAGATAAACTTAAAACCGTTACAGAAGATAGTGCTATGCTTAAAACAGCGCGTGCACTTGGAATATGTTTTGGAGACTAAAAGTTGGAAGCTGCAGCTAAAGGCGAACTGAAATGCCACCGATGCCCTGTTTGCGACGGCTTTGGTTGTCCTGGTGCAATGCCTGGTCTTGGCGGTGTATTTGAAAGCAAAAACTTTCAGCTCAACTGTAGTGCCTGGGGCGATTTGAAAAAAAAAGTCGAACAGGAAGGCAAGTTGAATGAACTGCAAAAAATAGAAGTTACTCCCAACAAAATCCGCTGTGGTCCTGTTACCGGAGCTGTAGAAAATATTGGTTACGCCCACGAAAGAGACTTTTACTACCCTTATCTAAAAAATGCCGCCCAAGCAGGCTACGGACTTTGCGTTGGCGACGGCTGCCCCGACGAAAAACTCCATTACGGTATAGAAGCCGTAAAAGCACTTGCGGAAACAACAAAATCAAACACACAGGACACTCCCATTAAGGCGGCATTTTTCCTCAAGCCCTATCCTACAAACCGCCTGCTGGAGCGACTCACCTGGATTAAGCCCTACGCCGAATACATTGGTATCGACATAGATTCCTACAACATTGTTACAATGCGTAATCTTGTAAACCTGGAAAAAAAGACAGCCACTCAATTAAACTCATTCCGTAAAGAGTTTAAGGTTCCCTTTGTAATAAAAGGTGTATTTACAGATGATGATATAGAGCTTGTCCACCAGGTTAAACCCGATATTGTCTACATCTCTAACCATGGTGGCCGCGTAGAAACCCGAATTGGTAGTACCGGTAATTTTTTAGCCCAACATGCCGCTGAACTCAAACCATATTGCAAACAAATCTGGGTTGACGGCGGAATCCGCACCCTTGCCGATGTACAAACTGCATTGTATTACGGTGCCGATCAGGTAATAATTGCCCGCCCATTTATTCGTGCGACCTTTGATGATGAAAAGCTGCAATTACTGTGACAATTCAATCAACACGGAAATCAGGTTTATAAAAAGTGTCCAAAAAAATAGCGCGAAGGAGAGGGGCGGCTTTTCAAAACACTCTGATGTGCTGCCGCTTTAGCGGCAAACGTATATAATTACAAGGCACATCAGCGTGTAGCACGTGAACGTGCGATTTGAAAAGCCGACACTCAACTGGGAGCTATTTTTTTTGTTTAAGTGATTATAAACCTGATTTCCGTGTTAGCCTAATCACTGTCATTGTGAATATTGCCGATTTCGTATATATTTAAGCTATGAACAATCCAATTACAAAACACAATATGCAGCTTCTTCAGGAGCTTGCAGCTAAAAATGGACCGCTTTGCGTTGGTCTGGACACCGACCCTTCTTATTTGCCAGAATCTGTACTTAAAAACTTTGCAAGCCCTGCACAGGCTGTTCTTGCTTACAACCGCGAAATCATCCGCCGAGTTGCTGCCGATAATTCTGCCTGCTGTTTTAAGGTTCAAATTGCATATTACGAAGCTATGGGGCTGGAAGGCCTTAAGGTTTATGCAGAAACTCTCAAGCTGGTTCGCGAAACAGGTTTAATCGCAATTTCTGATATTAAGCGTGGTGATATTGGTGCAACTTCTGATGCTTATGCCCGCGCGCATTTTACCGGCGATTTTGAAACAGATATAATCACAATAAATCCTTATATGGGTTTTGATACTCTCAAGCCTTTTACAAAATACGCTGCCCCAGAACTTGGAGCTAAAGGTGTCTTTGTTTTATTGTGCACTTCAAATCCGGGAATGGTTGATATTGAGCACCAGGAATTGAAAAGTGGTGGCTTATTGCTGGAAAAAGTTGGCGACGAAATTGCCAGAACAAACCAGGAGCTGAAAGAAAGCTACAAGGCTATTTATGATGGACAAACCTGTGGTGCAATTGGTGCTGTAGTTGGAGCAACTCAAGAAAAAGATGCCCGCTGGATACGCGACAAATATCCGGAAACCTTCTTTTTAATTCCAGGCTATGGTGCACAAGGCGGTGCTGCTTCAATTTGTAAAACCTTGCTGCAAAAAGCCGGCGGTACCGTTAATTCAAGCCGTGGCATTCTTTGCGCCTGGAAAAAGGATGATGATTTGAAAACTAAAACAGAAACTGGAACTCTTTGTCTTGCTGATATTGCCGATTCTGCCGCAAAAGCAAGTCTGGCAAGTAAAATGGATTTGACAAAGTAATGGAGAATTATATGTTTAAAGATTGCGAAGGCATACCTTATCCTGTTTTTTGTGAAGGATTAGTTTCTGATTGTAAAGCTGTAGTTGGTGCAGTTCCGGCTGGCAGCGTTTATAAGCTTTGTATATTGTTAGGTCAATCTAACAATACTAATCAGGCTGAAATACAAAAACCACTTCCAGGACAGTTTTATATGCTTCATGCAGTAAGAAGCTCTACACTTCTTGGTCGCCCTATAAGCATTTATCACGCAGAGAAAAAGGATGACGGAAAGCTTGAACTGCAATTTTTAATCCTCGTAAAGGGTAATGGAACTAAGGAACTTTGTGGTCTACGAGAAGGAGATAAAATCCAGCTTTTGGGACCATGCGGAAATTGTTTTAGTTTAGATTGCCGGGACAAGCCTGACAATGACAGTTTGGGGCAGAATGAGCATAAAAGTTTGGGACCGAATGAGCAAAACAGTTTGGGAAAAAACAAGCAAAACAATTTGGGTAAGAAAAAAATCTGTATTGTGGGGGGCGGAATTGGTGTTGCACCAGTGGCTGGCTTTGCAGAAGGATTAGCAGCCAAAAGCTACGATTTTTATGCTTCATTTAAGTCTGGCTCTTATGGCCTTGAAAACTTAGCTGCCGATAAACTCATAATAACAACAGATGATGGTTCTGTAGGAATCCACGGGATGTTGCCTGTTGCCCTTACCGAAGAAGCTTTACGGAATGGAAATTATAGTACAGTTTATGCCTGTGGACCTACACCAATGCTTAAATATGTAAAAAAGGTTGCAGAAGCGTGCGGAATCCCTTGCTGGTTAAGCATGGAAGCTCACATGGCTTGCGGTGTTGGCTGCTGTTTGGGCTGTACAATTGATACAAGTGAAGGAAAAAAACGCTGTTGCAAGGAAGGTCCTGTTTTTGATTCAAGGATTTTGTTCCCGGAAAATGCTGAAAAGTTAGAAATGACAAACAAAGCCGTTAGTAACAACAAACCAACCACTCTTATTCAAAAAGAAAATACAAACATTACCGCAGACTTATCGGTTACAATTGCAGGCGTAAAGTTCCCGAATCCTGTAATCGGCTGTTCTGGAACCTTTGGTTTTGGCACTGAGTATTCCACAATCTTTGATGTAAACCGTCTTGGCGGAATCTGCTCAAAGGGACTTACACTTGAACCCCGCGAAGGCAACGATGGAATCCGTGTTTGGGAAACTCCATCTGGTCTTATGAACTCAATCGGTCTGCAGAATCCTGGAATCCCTCACTTTATAGAAAAAGAGCTGCCAGAAATGATGGCGCTTAAACCTATTACAATTGCAAACCTTTCGGGAAGCTCGCTGCAAACTTATGTTGAAGGTGCAAAGCTGCTTCAAAAAACTGCTGTTCCTATGATTGAGCTTAATATTTCCTGTCCCAATGTTAGTGCAGGTGGTGCTGCCTTTGGAATGACCTGTGCCGCCGCCAGTGAAGTTACCGCAGCTGTTCGTGCTGTTACAGACAAGCCTCTTATTGTAAAGCTTACACCTCAATCTTTGGAATTAAACGCTGTAGCCTTAGCCTGTATTAAAGCCGGTGCAGACGGAATCAGCCTTTGCAACTCTTTCCAGGGAATTGCAATTGATATAGAAAGGGCTGTCCCTGTTTTTGATAAAGTAAAAGCTGGACTTGGTGGTCCTGCAATTCGTCCGATTGCAGTAAGACTTGTGTACGAGCTTGTTCAGGCAATAAACACTTTACCAGAAAATGAACGTGTACCTGTAATTGCTATTGGCGGAATTGCTACCTGGCAGGATGCAGTAGAGTTCATTATGGCTGGAGCTTCGGCAATAGAGGTTGGTACTGCAACCTTTGCAAATCCACTTACAATGATTGAAATAATTGATGGATTAAAGGCCTTTATGGAACGAAAAGGCTACGCAAATATTGAATCTATGAAAGGGTTAATACTTTAGAGATTGTCGGGTCAAGCCCGACAATGACATAGCAAAGGCTTCTGCTTAATTACAATAGAAACTTTTTCTGCCTTTGCTTGCAGTTTTGTAAAACAAAACTGCACACTTTATGTGTCATATTCGGGCTTGATCCGAATATCTATTTCCAATTTTTAATCTCGTCTACCAGCATCTCAGCCATTTTTTTATGAGTTTTAGCACTTGGATGCCAGTCTGTTCCAACCCCATCGTGTTCCTGGTCCTGAACTGGGAAACGTACAAACTTTGTTTTTACATTTGGGAAGGTTCTTGCAAAACGGATAAAAGCCTCTTCTTCGGAATCACAAAGCTCCTGCCCCATCACACCAAGACAGCCCAGAATCTTTGCTTTTGGAGAACGACGGTGAATGGCTTCCAGTAACTGCTCATAAAGATTTACAAAGCTTATTCTTCTGTCTTCCTGCCCTCGAACCCAACTTGCATCATTAGTACCAAGATTTATAACAACGATATCTGGTGAAAATCGGCTTTCATCCCAAACTTCCGGCTCAATTCCAAGCTTGTAAGAAAGAAAACGGTCGGTGTAAGGCCAAAGCTGACTCATAAGAGGTTCTGCAGTGTTTGGAAGCATTACAGTAAGCGGATCTGTATAGCAGGAAATAAGTCCTATTCCACTACGGCTTACTACCTCATACTCTGCTCCCAGAGCCTTTGCTGTAAGATAAGCATACGCTAAATCTGGGCGTTCCTGCTTTGTTGTAAAGACATCTTTTTCCCACACGCCTTCAATACCATAACCACAAGTAATACTGTCGCCAATAAACTCAAGCTTTAATGGTCTTACAGGATTATCAAATCCACCATCTGAACCTGTAGCCTCTTCTTTTATTAGTTCACCAATAATTTCTGCACCCGCAAAGCCGGAATAACCATAAACCGCTTCGCTTAACCGCATTACTTTTATCTGGACTCTCTTTTCTTCTGCACTTTCAAAAAGGATAACGTTATTTTCTGCCTCTTCAAGCACAACTTTTTTCATAGTAGTTGTCTGAGTTTCTTTATCATCCAGATTTTTTACAAAAACTCCAAGCACAGCCTTTGCTTCATCCCCAAGAAGATGAGAATCGCTAACAATTTTACAGGCAGCTTTTCGCCCCTTAATTGAAAACTCAAATCCACTCACAGAAAAATCAAAATAGCGAATGCCATTATAATCCAGAGTTCGTCCAAACCATTTTAAGTTATCTATTGTAAGTTTCATTTTATTTCTCCTTTAATCTGTAAACCTTAGAATTGCGGTCAGGAGACCATTTTGCCCGACGTAGAGCTGGAAGTGATTCAATTGAATCTTCGGTAAAGCCAAGCTTTTCAAACCAGTCGATTGCCTGTGTTGTCATTATAAAAACAGAAGAGGCTCCTTTTTCCTTTGCCTGATTTATAAGCTTTTCAATCATTTTTGGACCAATTCCCATACATCGGTAAACTTCATCAACTGCAACCGCTGCAATTTCTGCCTGCCCATCCTCATAAAAATGAAGAGCGGCACAAGCATGAACTCCGCCATCGAGCTCGTAAACAATGTAATCCTCAAGCGCAAGTGCCAAATCTTCCTGAGTACGCGGTAAGAGCTTTCCACTTTGAATAAAGGGCCGCATTACAGAAAGCACAGAAGGAATATCGGTTTGAACCATCGGGCGGATTTTGCCGTAATTGTTTGTATAAATCATTGTGCCGGAACCAAAGTCACTGAAAATCTCGGTAAGAAGAACTCCATCAAGGTTACCATCTACAAAATGAACACGCGTAACTCCCTGCCGGCAAGCTTCAGATGCAAGTCGCAGGAAAGTCAAATCCTTGGCATTATCATATTTTCCAGAAAGCAGCACATTCACCTGAATTAAATCTAGAGCCGCAATCTTTCCGTTTTCCGAAACTGTAAAATGCTTTTCAGCCAGGGACGAATCATTCTGATTATTTTGTTCAAGCACCTTAAAATCTGCTTCGTTAAAGCCACCGTCTTCCATTACATAAAATAATTTATCGGCCTTGAGCGCAATTGCAACCTGCTGGGCAAGGACAGTGGAAGAAATATTGTAAGGGTGACCTACTGTACTCCAGCCAATGCAAGGAAAAATCGGGATAAAGCCATCATTTAGAACTGTTCGCAGAGATTCAGAATCAAGCTTTTCAATTTCGCCGGCAGTACCATAATCAAAGCCATTTATAACACCTTTGCTGCGAGCCTTTACCCAGTTACCGATTACCGCAGTGATATTGTTTGCGGCAAGGCTTGTCATAATCGTATTTGAAACGTCAAAGGCTGCCATTTTTATAAGAGGCATAGCCTGAGCAGAGGCAATTCGAATGTGTTCGCGGTAGGTCCAGGTGATATTGTTTGCACTTAGAACTTCGTCAATACGGGTTCGCGCTCCGGGAATAATTACAACCTGAAGACCAGCCTCGTGGAGCAAGGCAATATCGCGGATATGAGAAGTGAAAAGCGGTGACGAAATAGTTTTATCATCAAGATAAATTACAATCAGCGCATTCTTGAACTTCTGTAAATAGCGGATTACATCACGAACATTTTCTGCTTTTTTACTACTAACCATAGAAACAGTATAGCAAATTAGTTGCGGTAGAAAAAGGGGGATAAAAAAACTGCTCGGCAAAAAGTGAACCTCTTTACCGGGCAGTCAATTGAACTTAAGAAGCCCTCCGATTAGGGAAGGACTTCATACCAAGCAAAACTAATTATTTAGAAATTGTTTTGGTGTCTGTATTTCCAGCTACGTCTGAAACTACACAAGTAAATTCGTCTGTACTTGCTGTTGTAGTAACAGCAGCTGTTACAGTAACTTTTACAGTAGCTGTCTTGAAATTGTTAGAATATGTAACTTCAATAGTACAATTTCCAGCAAAATCACCCATAGGGTTAGCTGTAGCTGTAACACTAATTGGTTCAGCATTAGAAGATGTTACTGTCCAAGTAATTATATCATTTGCTGCATAAGTATCAACAAATGTTACTGTAGAAACTGTTGCTGTCATCTTGCCATCGCTGATATCAGGTAATGCTTTGTATTCAAGTGTACCTTCGTTTGTAACAGTCTGTTCAATAAAGGCAATAGAATTTGTGCTTAAAGCCATCCAAGGAAGATCTGCACCTGTCAAAGTTTCTACACCCTTAGCAAATGAAAGCTCAACATCCTTAATTATTTGACTATAAGTATTTATAGCAAGATATCCAAGGTTATCTGCTGTTCCAGCAAGATTCCATTCAGCTGTAGTTACATCAAAACTTGAACCCTTATAAGCATAGAAATATCTATACTCTTTTTCAAGGTTGTAGTTATGATCATAAGCTACAGGAGTAATATTTACCTTAATTTTTTCTGTTACAGAATCAATGTCGCCAGCAGCTGTTGTTATTGTAGAAGCTGCACCTGCCTTTTCTGTACCAAGAGCAAAGTCAGAAGCTACCTGGAATACATAAGAAAGAACTTCGTCATCACTGTCAATTACAACATTGTAGAAGTAGCCAGGAACGAGAGTTACAGGGCTTGTAGTATTATCAATTGTAATAACACTTGTAGTACCATTCTTGTCAGCAACTGGAGTTGTTGCACTAAGACCTGTTTCACGTGTCTTTGCTTCAGCTATAGCCTTTGTTTCACCCCAGTAAACCTTAATGTCATTTGTTGCAGAAGAAATATCTTTGTTAACTTCAATTACGATGTCTTCACCTGTTGCAGCAAAGTCATCTGTTGTTCCGTCAAGAGCAATGTTTGTAGCATAATCTTCGCCTTCAAGAGCTGTAAAGCCATCTTCTGTATTGAATACAAGGTAGTAGCTTCCATCAGTACTATCATCAATCTCAGTGTTAGCAATAAGGTAATACTCTGTATTAGCATCATCACGGAGCTGTGGTTCACAAGTAATTGTTTCAAGAGCCTTTGTATAGAAGTCATCATAACCTTCTGCGCTTACCTTTACAGCAAATGCATAGTCTGTATCAGGAATAAGAGCAGCATGATTAACTGTTACTATAGCTCCAGCCTTTGCAGTGCTTGTAACAACATTGCGTTTAAGAAGTTCAACAGGATTATTTACAAGACCACCAATAATGTTTACTGGATAAAGTTCAGCTGCTACAACTGCATCCTCAGGAAGATCTTCTGTGAATGTAAGAGTGATTGCAGTAGCAACAGGGAAGTCAATTACATTTGAAGCTGTTGTTGAGTTTGCATCATAGTAGATGTTGCTGTCAGCATCAAAGCTTACAAGGTTTGTATCAGTAAGGATGAATACTTTGTTTGGTTCCTTGTAAACTACAAATCCAATCATATCATCATCGTCTTCTGCATCAGCATTTTCGAAGAATACATTTTTATCAATTGCATATGCAGCTTTATCAGTAGCTACTTCGCTTGTCTTGAAATAGAAGAATGTATCATCTTCTTTTGCTGTTACTGCAACGTAAAGCCAATAAGCCTTTCCTGCTTCAAACTCTACTGTAGCTCCAGTTTCATCTACAGGAGTAATAGTAAGTTCGCTTCCTGTAACAGTGAATGTGCAAGGAATAGAATCTTCTGCAATATTTTTTGCAGTAAGTCCTGAAACTTCTTTATCAGTTGGAGCATAATCTTCGCTGTAGAGAACTACAGTTACATCCTTGTCTTCAATAGAGATATTCTTGTTGAATGTAAGAACAATTGCTGAATCAGCCTGGAATACAGCTTCTGCTTCAATACCAGTAATAGAAGCTACTGAATCAAGACCAAGATATTTGTCATCTGTACCGTAGTTGTAAACATTAGCTTTTACAAGCTGCCAGTTAGCTTCGGCTGTCTTAATTGTGATGAAATTACCGTCGAGCTTAGCTTTTTCTTTACCAGCAAAAGTTGCACCATTAGTTGTAAAGATGCTGTCTTCAAGAGTATCATCAGCAAATACTTCAAGACTGAGATAGTATGTTGCTTCTTCATCCAATTCTTCGTGTGCAATTGTAAGAGTGTTAGCAGTCTGATCAATAGTGATAGAAGTAATAAGGTTATCCTTATCAAGATCTGCAGTCTTGTCTGCTACGAGAGATACATTGTAGCATTCTTTATCTGCAGGAAGTGTAGCATAAGGTTCACCTTCGAATGTAAGAACAATGTCTTCATCTCCAGCAAGAAGCTTGTATTCTACTGCTTCTTCTGTTGTCTGATAAGCATAGTCATAGTCGTAAGCATCAACAGATTCAAGCTTAAGATCAGCAGAAGGAGCTGTCTTGAACCAGATGTAGTAAGAATCTGCATCCTTAAGTTCTGCAGAATCAACTGTAAGAGCTGTGTTAGAAATGAGACCATCTGCTGCTGCAGTTGTTCCAGTCTTATTTACAGTAAAGAGCTTTGCCCAAACTGAAGATTTTGTATTGAAGCATACAAATCCATCTTTATTAACAATCTTAATACCAAATACATATTCTGTATTAAGTTCAAGATCTTCGTGTTTGATTGTAACAACTTTTTCAGCTGCAGTAGGAGTTCCTGTTACAAGGTTGAAATCCTTAATTCCACCAATTGTAGATTCAGCAGCAATGTCAGATTTCTTATAAAGCTCAGCAATAATCTTTGCACCTTCAGGAATAGCTTCATTGAAGGTAAGCTTTATGTCATCTGTAAGAGCAAATACCTTTGTTCCAAAGTCGCCAGTTGAAAGGCTGTTATAGTAAACGTTTTCTTCTTCGCCATAAAGATTTGTCTTTACCAGAGAAAGAGCATCTGATGTACGGAATACAATAGCATTATCATCTTTTACTTCAACAGAATCTTTAGGATCTGTAGAGAATACTTTACACTCAATCTTTGCAATAGAAGCTTTTTCAAGACCGTCAGCTTTAATATAAACGCTGTTGTTGTCAGCTTCTTTTCCATAGATGATATCTGAAGCTTCAATTTCTTTCCAGTTCTGAGTAGTTCTTACTCTTGAGTCAATAAATACTTTGAACTTGTTGTCGGCAGTTGTATCAAGAGGTTTTGTAAATGTAAGTTTAACTGCACCAAGGAAAGGAAGAACATCATATTCATTAAGAGCTGCACGGCTTGGTACTTCATCTTCTGGAATAAATGTTACAGCATTTTCTTTTTCAAGAGCAATTGCTTTAATTGTACGAACTTCAATAGCATTAAAGCTAGCTGCTGTTTTAGCCTTTGCTACAGCATTCTTGAAATATACCCAAGCAACAGTTGCATATGTGTCATCAGTTGCAGCTGTATAAGGGAAAATCTGATCCATTTTTCTTACAAGAGAAACAGTTTTTCCATCCTCTGACCATGTAGCAACCATCTGCTCGCCATCAGTTGAGCTTGTAGTTGGAGCAGTAGAACCTGTTACATAGAAAGCAGTAAACTCTGTTGGGTCCATTGGCATGTTGAATGTAACAGTAATTGGATCTGTTACAGCAATAGGAGTTGTAAGACCTGTTCCAACATAAGGATTTGCTTTACTTGTACTTGTAGTTAAACCATTTGTTGCTACAACATAAGGAGAAGGAGCAACTGCCTTTACATAAACATCAGCAATATCAAGAACATTGTCAACTTTTACAGTTTCTGTTCCATCTTTTGCAATTTCATAAACAGTTTCATTAAGTGTTGTGAAGTAATAAGCAGTTCCACTCTGTGTTATACCTCTAGTATTTCTGTATTCAACATTTGAATTCAAGAAACTGTATTCTACAGAATTAATTGTTTTATCAAAAGCAGTAAATCCAATCTGCATTTGTGTTCCTACAGGAAGGTCTCTAAACTCGAAGCTTCCGTCATCACCAGTTGTAGTCTCCCAAACATCTCCGTTAAGACTTGAAGAGTCTGTTCCAGAAACATATGCTGTGGCATAAACTTTTACACCAGAAAGATTTACTTTATCGGCTCTTGTTACTTCTTTTCCATAGCCAGTTCCAGTATCTGAAGTAAAGTTTTCGTACTTAGTAACTGTTCCGTATGGAATATAACCAACAAGCTTACCTTTTACAGTAGCACCAAGCTTTACAAGCTTAACTACACCAAGAGTAATACCATATTTGTATTCATAGTTATCAATGTCTTCTACAAACCATTCAAAATTAAAGGTATTATCTTCTGTTGTGCCAGTTCCGCTAATTGCTGCAGTTGTCTGTGTTGTTACAGTATTTCCATTTGCATCTACACTTGTAGTAACTGTTGAATTACCATTTGAACCATTTGTAAGATCTGTAGAAGCAAAATCCTGTTTGTTATCTGCAACTTTATCAGCAATTGCAAGAAGATCATCAATTACTTTTTTCTTAGCAAAAGGATCATCATCAAGATACTGTGTTGCTTCTACAGTAGTTTTTGCTGACTGCTGGCGGAAGCCATCTTTGTAATAACTTATTGTATAATCTCCAACTGGTACGTTATCAAAATAATAAGCACCATCAGCTTTTGTTGTGAAGGCATATTTAGTTCCATCAACAGAAACTTTTACACCTTCTACAGGAGCTGCAGTATAACTGTCTACTACAATACCTGAAATAAAGCCATAAACTCCCTTGTTAGGGTTAACCGTTTTGCTTTTAGTAGTACTAGTGTCGTCTTCTGCTTTTGATGAATTACCATTACTACAAGCAATCAAAGCAAAAATCACACTTATACCCAAAAGCGTGCATAACAACTTTTTCATCGAATAAACCTCCTCTCTGTTTTTAGTTATTTCTTTTTGAAAAAGTACCTTATATTTTATACCCCCCCCTTATCATACGTCAATAAAAAATAAAAACTCATTATTA
>Ga0247609_10003196_pt1 | contig 16717 bp, 20 predicted proteins | sample 172DNAGHGlowgp2_FD_193487 | JGI IMG/M metagenome (GOLD analysis project Ga0247609, IMG submission 193487) | Sheep rumen microbial communities from Palmerston North, Manawatu-Wanganui, New Zealand - 1728 DNA GHGlow gp2 | ecosystem: Host-associated > Mammals > Digestive system > Stomach > Rumen ...
GCCTCTATTACGGCCAGAACTACTACCGCTCCATCTATTTGCTGTGGCCTTAAGATATAGTTTGCCGTCGGCTGGGACCGTAAACGTTATACCGCCTGTGGTGATTTCGGTCGGGCCGCTCCAGTTTGCCATGTCCGTCGAAACGCTTACACTGACCACAGGTGTATAACTTTCAGTGCCAGCAGTCAGCGTCAAGGTGTTGGCCGAGCCGCTCAAATCCTTCACATAGAAGTGTTTGAACTGCGGTGCCGCTTGCTGGAAGCTGGCACCCAGATAAATGTCGCTATCCACCGTCAGCGTCCTGGGGTTGTCTGTGTTCCCGTCGCTCCATTGGGTGAACTCGTAGTCGGTGTCTGGCAAAGCCTCGATATCCAGCACTGTGCCGCCTGGGACGGTTTCAAGATAGTCGCCTGGAACGCCGTCGACGCTCACACTGCCGTTGGCGCCAGCGTGTATATCGACATTGAAATCCTCCTCAACCTGCTGGAACACTGCGTTCACAATGTTTGTGGCGCCATCCTCGTTCCCTGAGCACGCATAGGTCGGGTTCTCGGTCGGGTCGTTGACTGAAACCTGTCCCTGGGTGGTCCATTCGACAAACTCGTAGCCTTCCTCTGGGAAAGCCTCAATCGAGCGGCAATCCTCTGGGATAACCTCTTCCGTAACCGAATAGTCTGGCTCCCCTCCGTCGATAGACACAGTCCCTTCACCCTGCACGCCGTTTACTGTCAGGTATGTCGGCTCGACATATTCATCTTCATGGCAGTAAGCGGTAAGTTCAATTTGTCCGTCCACAGTCAGCGTCCTCGGATTGTCAGTGTTTCCGTCGCTCCAACTGTCGAAGATTGAGCCTTCTTCGATTATTGCCTCAACCGACAGTTCGGTGCCTTCCGCGACAGACTCGTAGTAGTCCCCTTCGACCCCGTCCACAACAATCGTAAAGGGGCCGCTGGAATATATGTTCACTGAATAATATTGCGTTTCTTCCTGGAAGCTCGCGGCCAGGACAATGTCGCCAGTGACCGTCACCGTTCTGGTTGTCGAGGTGTTTCCGTCGCTCCAACTGTCGAAGCTGTAGTCTGTGGCTGGCAAAGCCTCGAGAGCCAGGCTTGTGCCGTATGAGCAGTAGTCGTCATAATCGCCTACCGTCCCGTCGACGCTCACACTGCCGTTGCCGTTGGTGCGTATCCGTACATGGTAGCTCAGAGGGTCGTTCTCGGAGCTGAGGGCAATGTCGGACGTAACGGTTATTGTGCGCGGGTTGTCTGTGTTCCCGTCGCTCCACTGCGTGAACGCATAGTGTTCGGACGCGGTGGCTGACAATGTCAATACAGTCCCGTCTGGAACTGTGGCCGAATAGTTGCCTGAAACACCGTCCACACTCACGCTGCCGTTGGCGCCAGCGGTCACTGTGACAGTCCACTCCACAACTGGCTGGGCCTTGCCGCCAACCACAAAGAAGCGGCCCCTGGTGGGTTTCTTGTATACAATTAGCATATTATTTTCCTCCCAAATAAATTCCAGTCCTCACTACGTTGTTGTGGCTTGGGCTGGTTATTGCGCCGCAGTTGCAGCAATCCTTCCACTCTGGCACCTCGTCGGCGTTCTTGTCAAGGAACTTCACCAGGCGGTTGCGGTAGTACTCGGCCTTGCTCGCCCAGTAGTTTTCAATGTACTTTACTGTGTTGAGCTCGTTCTGGTTGGCGTTCTGGTCGTAGTTGGAAAAAACACCGATGTTCCCGACCTTGAAGCTTGTCAGGACGCACAGCTCGCCCATCGCCCTGAACTCGAGCCAGGGGACGATATAGCCGTCCAGGAGCTCCTGGTATACTGTGTCGGGTATGTCGTTGTTCTCCACCCTGCTCTCGAGTGCCTCGTACAGGCAGTCGCCGAGCAGTTCCCTGAGGTCGCGCTGGGCTATGATTGTGGCGGAACGGATGTAACTGTCGTCGACATTGTCGTTAAGGAGGTCCGCTTTGAGCCTTTCGCTTGAAAGAAATAATACCATGGCTATTCAATCGTTTTTATGTCGTTATTAGGCTGGGCCAGGTCGTCGAACTCGATGGTGAACGGCTTTATTTCCATGCAGCCCTTTCCGAAAATCTTCTCGAAAGCGTCGATGACCTCTTTCTGGGCTGGCTGGATTACGGTCTTGTTGTAGAGCTTGAACGCCTCGTTGAACTCCTGTCCAGTGAAGCCTGAGTTCGTCTTGTTGAGGCCCGTCAGCACTGGGTTGATGCGGAAGCCAGCGTATATATTCTCGCGCGTGGTTCCCATCAAGTTGTTGTACTTGTTCTCAAGCCCGTCGTCGGCAAGCCTCTCGATTGTGGTCGCGTGCTCTGTGTCGTCGTTGAAGCTGAGCACTATCTTGCCAGCGTTTGAGGTGCCAGAGAACTTGTCGTAGATTTTCTGCTCCAGTTCGTCGATTTCGTCCTCCCCGAGGTTCTGGCCGTTGTTGAAGTTGATGACCGCCGACGGTGTGAAGTTGTTCAATATGTTGGTCATATTGTAGTTGTCGACCTCGGCTGAAATCTGCAAGTCTGTGAGTGCGCCCACATACATCGGCGTCGGGTACTGCGTCCTTGTCAGTCGGCCCTTGTAGTAGAACACCGAGTTGGCCTGCTTGGCCCCGTTAAGAAATCTTGGAAGCTTCACTGGTTGTTTCCTTTTCCTGCTGTCCCACTCGTTGAACCATATTGTGTCCTCGTCCTTGCTGATTCTGACCTTGCGCATGTCGAGCCAGTTCAGCTCGGCCACCTTTTCGAGCGACTTGGACCTTATCACCTGGATGGCAAAGCCACCGAACAGGCAGTAGTCCATAACGCATTTGTAAACCAGGTCATCCAGTGTGTCGCCCTTTCTGTTGACAGTCTGGAAGCCTGTAAGATTGACGATTTCGTCACCCAAAATATAGTCACGCATCGAACCTACAATCGCGGTCATTATCGAGCTCTTCTCAAACAGGTTGTAAAGTTCATAAGGCAGCATATTGTTCTCGCCCCAGTAGATGTATTCCTTGTTCTTGTCCACAACTTTTATCTCAGGGGTGTTTGCTGTGCGTGTTTCGATGAATTTTAATTTATCCATTATTATCAGATGTTTTATCTAAGAATATATCACCGCGACCGTTCGGGCGGGCAAACAAAAAAGCCCCCGAGGACCGAGGGCTTTGTTTTAGTTGGCAGCCTGTATTACTGGCCAGTCATTGTCTCGTATGCAGCGTCGCTGACAGGCAGCGGAAGCTGTCTCTCGTCCACTGACAAAGTGATGTTGTATCCGTTAGAGTCGCTTGGAGCGGCGCCAGTCTCGACGGTTCCCTCGCTTACGTTCAGGTACTCGTCATGGCCGTACAACCACTTGTTGTCGTTCTTGTCGACCACAATCGCACAGGTCTCGCCCTGTACAAGCGACATGACTGACAGACGCTTCACTGTATCCTGTTTGGGGAAGTACATGTTGACAGCGTTGCTGAAGAAGTTCGTACCGTTGTCGTTAACGGTCAAAGTGTTCGTTGCGCTGGCGGTGTTCTTGCGGAAAGCGAACTTGACCATAGCCTGTGCCCCAGTCCCAAGGGCTGCGGCTGAAATGCTTGACTTGATGGCGTTACCGTCTGCGTCAACCACAGCCTCTGCTGCGTCTGCTGTTTCGGTTCCGTCAGCTTTCAGGTACATATAGGTGTAGCTATAGTCGCCGAAATTGCCAATCCAGACCTCTTTCACGCCAGGCAGGTTGCTGCCGCATGAGCTGGTGATTTCAAGTATGTGAGTTGGGCATCCCATGATGTTTCTCCTTATTTATTTTTTTTTCTTTATTTTCCTTTATTTATGGGGCCTGGCCTATCCAGGCCCCTTCCTCCCATTACTCTGCTATGATTAGCGGTTGACGTAGATATATTCAGGGATTGCGTAGTTTGTCGCAACGACGAACTCGATAACCATCTTGAACACCCTGTCGTCCTTTGAGTAGAACAGGTCGACTTCCTCGCTGTCGCCTTCGAGGTCGACACCGTAGTACAGGTTGTCCATCGGGGTGGCTATGATAACGTCGAGACCCTCAAGACCCTCGATACCGCGGATGGTGGTGCCAGCTGCGCCAGGCATTGAAATTCTGTACTCGCCCTCGGTGATTTCCTCGAAGATGTGGTAGAGGTTGCTGTTGGTCAGGTCGATAATCATCTGCTTGAAGTTGCTGACGCTCATCAGGATGGTTGCGTTGCCAGCCATTGCAGGGTCAAGTGCGAGCCAGAGCTTCTGGACACGCTGCCATACAGTGTCGGTGCCTTTTGCCAGTACATTGGCCGCTGGGATTACGTTGTTGGTGATGTCGGCGGACATGCGGGTGTAGAGGCCGTCGGCCAGTGCCATGTTGCCAGTACCGTTGGTGGTGTCGCCCTGCCAGATGAGCTTCTCGACGATTGCGCCGAGCTGGTTCAGGTTGGCTTCAATGATTTGCTGCTCGAACGGCATATTGTCGTCCTGGCCAGTGGCTGCCATTTTGACGTCGGAAGCCTTCCAGGTGTTCAGGAAGTCCTTGGGGCAGAACTGTTTATTGACTTTGATGAAGCTGGGGGTGAGGGTACGGTTGGTGAACACATCCTCGCCAGTTGCATTGAATCCGCAGGTTGTGCCGTCGGCCAGGGTCACTGAGCTGTCGAGGCGCACAATGGCGGTCGGGTTCTTCACGCCAGTCTGAAGGTTCAACAGACGGCTTGATTTTGAATTGAAGACGGCCTTTGAGATGAGCTCGTCTTTGTTGGCGCTGAGATAGTTTTTCAACTTAGCGTCCAGGTTGGTAATGTCGTAGCTAGTTGCCATTTTAATATTCCTTTTTTGTTCTTTATTATCTTATTTTCTGTTCCTCAGGAACTTTACGATGTTTGCGGCCTTCTCCTGCGCGGTGGGCTCGTCGGCTTCCTGGCTCTTGAACTCTTCCTCTGCGGGCTTGTCGGCTGGCTCTTCCAGCTTGGCCTTCAGCTCTGCGTTCTCGGCTTCGAGCTCGGCGATACGGGCTTGCAGTTCGGCTATTTTGGCGTCCTTCTCGTCCTCGGCTGGGGTTTCCTCGGCTGCTGGGGCCTCTTCCTCGTTCTCTTCGACGACGGGTTCCTCGGCGGGTTCCTCGGCGGGAGTTTCCAGTGGGGCTTCCTTGTCGGCGATGACAGTGATTACACCCTCGGCCACTGTGATGACCTTGTTCTCGTAGTTGTATTCGCCGTCGGGAGCGGGCACAACGTCGCCGTTGTCGTCGGTGGTGAACACCTCTTTACCTACTTCCAGGTCGCCCTCAACACTGAGCACAACGCCTTCCTCTGTATTGATGTCCTCGAATTTGAGAAGCATCTGTCTGAGTTTGATTAAAAGGTTTTTCTTCATGTGATTATGATTTATTTATTATTAGATTATACAAATGTTGCCAAAACGGCGGGATGCGTCCCGACACTTAAAGTATTGGTTTAAGTTACTTTATTTAAAATATTGATTATTAAATATTTTACTTTTTGCTACTTTTTAACTTATTCAGGTCCAGCCACGCAGCCCTTACGTCGTCACCAATCTGCTCGGCCACCTCGTTGGCGAACTGTTCCAGTAAATCCTCGCTGGCTTCCAGCGTCCGTTTCAGAGGTTCGGCCTTCTCTCCGTCCCTGCGGTAGCCCCTCTCGCTTATTGAGCGGTAGATGGGGTAGGCGGCCCTGCGCAGTTCCTTCTGTGTGGTGGGCAGCGGCTTGCCTGGCCTGGGCATGAACTTGCCGCGTTCAATCTTCGACGCTATCCACTCGGACAGGTCCTTAATCGGGTCGTCCCAGCCTGAACCATGCGTGGGGCCCCTGCCGTATTCCAGCTGTTCCCAGTATTGGAGGACGGTGAACGTTATGGTGACGGCGTCCATTTTAAGTATGACATCATAGTCGAGTGTGTTGACGAAACTGCCAGTTCCGTATGCGTCGATGTCAAGCAGCCTGTTCCTATACCTTTCAAGCAACGCCTCAGCTATATCGTATATGTGAGTCAAATCGACTGTATTTGAAACTGTCATAAGATTGTTGTATATTTGCTTTTAGAATATAAAATGCAAGCTATATGAAAACCTACTATGTGTATGTACACCATGTCATCGACGCCGACCTGTACTATGTCGGCCAGACCTGCAACCCTAATTGGAGGCATTATAAAAGTTGCTACATACAGTCAAAAAAATTTTATCAGCATATCAAAGACTCATTGTCAAAAGACCCCAACATTGAAACTTCGTTTGTTTATTGTGCGAACACACCTGAGTTGGCCAGGATTATTGAGGACCGTTTCATTGTACATTACCAACAACTGGGTAAATGTTTGAATACTCGTAGAAGTGGTTATGTCGAGGCTGACCTGAAAAAGTACCAGAGGGAACACAAGAAACTTGAATACCAAGCGGACCCCGACAAATTTAAAACCAAAGCCAAACAATACCGTCAGCAGCCAGAAAACAAAATTTATTGCAGGGTCAGAGACTTCAACCGTCGCCACCCCGACCAGATAAAAGAAACGCCGCTCGAAGCCAAGCAGCGTTATTTATCCGATGGTTATATCCCCGACTATATCAATTCATCCGACCTTCAGGTCTGACCTCAAAGTACATACAAATCCATCTTTATCAGGACCTAACTCATTAAAACCCAGTGGTGCGGTTGTGTACGGTTCGAGCCAGTCCACAATCTTGAAGCTTCTGATGCGGTCGAGCCTCAGGTTGCGCCATGCTGGTATCGGGTCGTCTGTGTGGTGTGTAGGCCCGAAGTGCTGGTACACCCTCAGACAGGCGTTTCCCTTGCGCGTGAAGCCTATTTCCATAGTCTGGACCTGGCGGTTTCCGACGCATATACCCGTTTCGCGGCCCACCTCGTCGATATATGTGACCATAGCTGGGCGGTGTTCCACAATGGCCCGCTCGTAGTCGTTCTTTGGAATGTTTGGGTTGATGTTGTCAACCTCGACGGCCTTGTCTATCCGTTCAGTCACCCAGTCGAACCCTGGCTGCTTGATTGCCTCGCCCCAGTTCACCAGGCCCTTGTTGCCTGTTTCGGTTACATTGACGATGTTTTTCTCGTTGAGGATTCGCCACTCTTTGCCGTCGTACAGCACAACGTTACGGGAGCCCCTGTTGTCGAATATCGAGTAGGGGGTTCCCTTGACTGTGCGGTCGCCGTATTTGATTGAGAGTTCCTTTTCACCGTCGATAGCCTTCTCTATGACGCTGAGGTCACTGGCGAACTTTTTTTTTTCACTCGACCACAGCAGTTCAACGTCGTCGCCGAGTATCTCGCGCAAAAGGTCCCAAACGTCCATCTCTTCAGGGTCCGCCTCGTAGCCGTCGTCGACGGTCTCTCCAGTAGGCTCAAGGTCTGCGTTCACCTCGATTGAGAATCCGTTCAGGTCGTCGCCGTTGACAATCTGCTGCCAGAGCTCGTCGTCAAGCACCTTGTAGCTGACAAAAAGGGAACCGTCCGCAACGTCCTCGAAGCCTTTCGGCACAATGCCTTTATCACTGTCCTTCTTGAAGTACTCCACCATAATGACGTTGTCAAGGTTCTCGCCGTTGTGCTGAAGGCTTACGTTGTTCCACATGTTGAACTTAGAGTACTTCAATATGATGTTGTCGATGGTCTGCTCGTCGAACACCACCATATATTCACCCATTTCTGGGCTTCTGCGGTATATCGGCATACCGTTGATGATGGCTGGGCCTGTCACAATCCTCTTGGCTTCGTCCTGGACGGTGAAAGCCAGCTTCTCATGCTTGTTGAACGCCAGGAAGTTCACCTCGATTGCAGGGTCGTCGACCAGGCTTATGCAAGTCATGCCTGTTTCCTCCTCGTCTGGGTCAACGACTATACGGTATAATGGCAAATTTTTAAAGTTCATGTTCTATTTTTTTTTCTTTTAGAATATTGTTTATTCTCAGAACGACGCCTCAGACTCAATCACCGACACCCTGTTCACTGTGTCCGTTATATCCGTTTCAGTAACGTATACTCTTTGGTCGCGTATGCTGTCTTGCAGGTCAGACCCCGTCTCGTAGGCGACGGTCTGATAGGCAGACACACTCGGTGCGTTTGCCGCGCTTGCTGACAATTTCTTGCTGTGCAAATTGTTAAGGGCGAGCTGGCCTTCAGCCAGGGCCAGAGCGGATAGCACGCCGCCATAGATAATGTTACCTGGTGCAGGAATTCCTGACTTGACTCCTGACATGAATGCGCTCAGGGCGCCTGACACTGTGTCCATAATTATATTGGCCTCTTGTATCTTCTCGTACTGGCGGCTACCCTCACTGTACTGTTCTTGCACCTTGGAAAGAATGCCGCCAATACTCGAGCTGAGTGTTTGATAAGCGTCTATATATGCCTCGTCGAGCTCCATACGCCTCTCATAAAAGTCCTTTTCAATGTCGTAACGCTGTTGGGCAATATCTCTCAGAGTCGCGGTTCGGTTGGCTTCCATTTCCTGCCAGCCGCCGTCGTACTCGTTCTCTATTTCCCGCATCCTTTCCTGGTGCGCCCTCTCAGCTTCCTCGACAGCCTGGTTGTATTCCAGCTGGCTTATCAGTTTTGCGTTCAGTTTCTGGTCCAGATAGCCCATCTCAACCCTGAACCTCTCCTCCTCGTAGGCTGTGTCTCCGTCCCTGTTCTCTTTCAGCACCCTTTCCTCCTCCGCGTAGCGTTCCATTGCAAGGCGGTTCAGCTCGTCGTTCTTTGCCCTCTCAGCCTCCACTTCCTGGCGGTTGTATTTCTCTATCAACGCGAATTTTTTCAACCACCAGGCGTTGTAAAGTTCCTCTTGCTGTTCGGCGTATCTGCCGCCTTCCTGGTCGGTCAATTCGTTCTGCGCGTTCTGATAGCGACTCTCGTTGACAGTAGCCCTCGCTCCGCGATAGTTTTGACTGTCGGCGAGCTTTTTCCTGAGCTCGATAATCGCCTCGGTCTTTTTGCGCTCCAAGTCCACTGCCTGGCTGTTCATGCGCTCGATTTCCAGCAGGTCCTCGTTGGTCAGGCCGTCCGTCAGGCCTCGTTTGCCGAGCTCTTTATTGTGCTTAACCCTTAGGTTTGTCCACTTTTCCAGATAGCCGTTGAGCTCGGATATTTGCCTGTCGTAGTATTCCTCTGCGGTGAGCTCCTGGTCGCGGTACAGGTCGCTGGTGAGAAGCTTCTGCCTCTCGTATGCGGTCTTGATGTCGTTCAGCTCGCGGGCCCTGCGGTCTTCGGCTGCCTTCTTGGCGTCTTCGGCGGCCTTGCGTGTCTCGTTATAACGTTCAACAGTCTTCTGTCGGGCATGGTCGTAGAACAGGGCCGCGGCGTTGTCGGCGTCCTTGTTGGTTTGCTTCCATATATCATTCTCCTTGCCAAAGTTCTTCTCTAAGTTCTCTAACAGCTGCTTCTGCTTGCCGTACTCGCTCAAATAAAGACCAGTCTGTTGTTCTAACAGCTCGGTCCCCAACTTCTTGGCCTTTTCAGTGGCCTCGCCGAACTTAACAACTTCTTTGTCAAGCTCTATCTGGATATTGGCGACATTTTCGGAGAAAATATCTATTATTTCATTCCATTCTTCGATAGTTTTTTTCTCTCCTTGAAGCTCTTTTTCGAGGTGAGCGTCCGCAATACGCCTTTTGTTTAGCTGTGACTGGGTTCCGCTCAAATCAGACAGCATGTTACGCTCGGACTCTAGTGCAGTGTTCGCCTCCTCTATCTTGAGATTCCTGGCTTCCTCCGCCGCTTCCTTCGTCTTGTTCACTAGATTGGTTATCAGCGAAACAAGGGCCGTTGCGCCCATTATAGCGAGCGTGAACGGGTTGGACATCATGAACGACTTCATGGCCACTTTAAGCCTATTGAACGAGGCTGTCAGCGTGGTGTTCGCGGCTGTGGCCACACCAGATGCGGCTGCGTCCTTCCTCTTTGCGGCTGCGTCTACGTTGGTTGCCGCCGCGTTAGTGGTTGTGGAAGTTGTGTTCTTTATGGTTTCCCTGGTGTCGTCCTGTTTGGCTTTGGTCAGGTTTTTTATCCTTTTCCAAAGGTCCTTGAATGATTTATCAGCTGTTTCCAACTGACTTAGGCCCTGTACGATGGCCATAAGGCTCTGTATCTTGCGCATTGCCTCGGTAGCCTCGTCGGACGACGCCCCTATAAGGTTCATTACCCCGTTCATCGCGGATATGGAGCCCACCACACCAGCGCTTACGCTGGTGATGTTGGTCAACACCTGGCCGTAGTCCTGCGTCGCCATCTTTGCCGCCTCGGTTATCTCCGTCTGTTGATGCATGAGGTTGCCGAGCTGGGTTGCGGCTGCATCATATTCCTCTGTCCCCTGGGTGAGGCCCGCCATTTCGTTCTTCAAGTCGCGTATTTGCTCTTTCAGCGACTTGACATCCTTGGTCGCCTTTGAAGTGTTGGCGGTGGCTATGTTGAGCTGTACTGTGCTGTTTTGTGCCATTTGTTATATTCTATCTTTTTGAATAGAATATAATTCAATAGCTCCACCTGAATCCTCTGTGTTGTTTACGCTTTCCGTTGCAACATTCAGCAATATTGCCACTGCTAAAACCATTTATTCTGCATTCAGCCAATGATGGCCATACTTTTACAAGCTGTCCATCCAATGTGTACTGGTAAACTGTTTTAGCGAACGAGTATCTGATATTGTAAGGCCCGTCGCACCACTCCAGGTTGTCGACGCGGTTGTTCTCTTTGTTCTCGTCCTTATGATTTATCTGGAGTTCCTCGAACGGTCTGCCTTTTGCGTCCTCAGTCCAATCGACGAGGTCTGGAAAAGCCATGCCAACGAGGCGGTGGACTTGGAAATATTTGAGAACATTATCAATGTGTAAACCTACCCTCAGATACCCCTTCTTAATTTTGTTAAATTCAAGTATCTTACCTTTATACAATGTTTTACCGCGTCCGTTATAACCATAATGGTCCAAACTCCTGACCATTCCGAGGTTACTGACTTCATACAATCCTTCATACCCGACGACGGGCCTCCAAACTTCTTCCATGCCTATATGTTTTGATATTCTAATAGTGTAAATATACAACAAATCTATGACATCCAAAAATACAAACAACGATATAAGGGACAAACGCAAGTTCTGGCTGGCGGCGTTCCTGTGCGTGGCGGGCGTCGCGCTCCTTTTCACTGGCCTGTTCGTCGGGGCCGCTGGACTTATCAGCGGAGGCGTCATTGGCGGGGCTGGCGAGCTGTTCCTGACAGCTGGGGCCATTCTCGGCATCGACACCATATACGCCCACAAACTCACCGAAATAATCAATGGCATGAAAAGCGACGAACATCAAACAGACTCTTAGGTATCACCAGATTGAGTAGTTCTTCCATTGATTTGTCAACACCGTTCAAAAATTTACATTGGCCCTTCGGAACAAGGACCTTTTTCTTTTTTATTGTTCCGTCTTCCAGACCTTTGACTATCTTGTCATAAGTCGTCACAGCGGCCACACCGTCGGTGAAGTACTCAATGTAGTACTTCACATCTGGGTCCAGCTTCTTGTATGCAAGGTAGATTTCGTCGTATGTGTCCCAGGTGAACGTCCTCGTTTTGTTCTCGACCTTGAACGACATGTCGCCCTTGGTTACGGTCGCGTCGTAGGTTGTATACGGGTTTACGGTAGGGGTCACTTCCCAGCCTTGTTTGACTATTTTCTTGAGGTACGTCACGCCCTCGTTCTCGTATTCTGTTCTTCTTTCTTTCCAAGTCATATAAATAAATATGACCATCTTTGTAAAAGTTCCCAAAAAAAAAAAGGCCCCGTTAAAACAGGGCCCATGGCAAAGAAGAAGCATTGATTTATTTGAACGAAGGAGGCCATTTTATTGGCTGGCTGGCCTCAGCACCAGTGTATTGTGATATGAAAAACAGAATTCTACTGGCGGTTTAAAGGCACCGCCCAAGCCTAACAACATTTTAACAATGACAACAACATGCTTTATGCTTTGATGTAAATATACAACAATATCGCATAAAATCTAAAAAAAATGTTACAAAAACCCCTTGATTTGGCCCGAATCAAGTACTTTTTGCAACATTATCACAATAAAAGACAAACTCCAGCGTTATTATAGTATAACATGTCTGGTGGCCGTTGACGCTTTATATAAAAAAAATGACGGTTTACTGACGCTTAAAGTGACTTAAATGATTGAAAGCCAACACTTGAAACACTTCTACCCCAAGTCTGTATCTTCTCTGTTTTGCAACTTGTTATAAAAATTGCTGACGTTTTCGTTGACGTTTCGGAAAAAGTTCGTATCTTTGCGGTATGAAAACTACCAGGCCGACAGTCAGTGTTAAGTTATACAACGATGTGTATTTCATCGTTGTACGGTGGAAAGGGCGTGCCACCGAAAGCACAAAAATAAAGGGAAAAACGCCAAACGGATGGAAAAAAGAGCCGAAAATCCTGGCCAGAATCAACGAGGTCGAGGCAAGGATTTCAGAGTTAATGTCCGCCTACTACCAGGGTGAGGAGTTCACAGCCCAGCAGTGCCTGTCGAGGCCGAGCCAGGAAAAAGAGCTCTGGCGTATACTGCGCGAGATGGAGAGGGTGAAGGGGCTATCCCAGAAGACGGTGGCGAACTACACCTCGGCGATAAAACTCTATTATTCAAGGTTTAACACAACTGCGATAACAACAAACGAGCTCATAGGCTGGGCCAAGGTGCTCCGCAGGAAGTACGATAACAGCAGCCTGTGGGCCTACTTTGTATGCCTGCGGGCCCTGTTCAGGTTCGCTGGCGGGCGCGACCCGTTCGAGGGATGGAATTTCCAGCGCGAGGGATATAAGACGAAACAAGCCCCGAAAGCCCGAACCAAGGAAGAGGTAAAGAAACTTGAACGGCTGTTCCTGTATGACGGGAACAAGTACGCTGGGATATGGGTTGCCGCATACCAGTTCTGCGGCCTCGCGCTCGTCGACATGCTGCGTGTGGACTGGCAACACCTGGAACCAGTACAACTCGGCGGCGGGCGGTTCTATGCGTTCAGGATTGCCAGGCAGAAAACCAACCAGACCGCCAACGTCGTCACGCAGGCCAATAAACTAACTATGAAGCTTGTAGAGCTTATGCGTGAGGTTGTGGAATGGCCATACTCTAAAGAGGTGCTGGCGGCAAAGATAAACTGGAACCTTGGAAGGCTTGATTTCAAGCCGAAGCTTACCTATTACCAGGCGAGGCACACCAGGGCTACGGCACTGGTGAACGCCAACACCCCGTTAACTGTCATATCGTCGCTATTGGGACGTAATGTTCGCGGACTGGAAGGCTACATACGCCAGGTGACACAGAACGAGGCCCTGGCCGAGTGGGTCTACAAGGCCGACGGTCTGAACATAGAATACCTCTAAACTATAAAGTCCACCCTACCCCGACGAACACACCGAAGCCTCCAGTCCCGTATCCCACGCCGACCGCTGGACAGATGCGCTCGTACCACTTGGAGGGCTGCTGGGGCCCCAAACAGGGCGTCTGGGCGACTTTTAGCCACTGGATGGATAGAGTGTCCAGCTCGACAGAGAAACCCTCGCAGACGGCCCGTATTTGCGTTTGGGAGGAATCCGTTGAGATTAGGGTGTCCCAGACGTACCTTGATATGGGCACCTCCACCTGTGCGTATAGCGTGTCTGTGTCCTTGGTGTAGAGGGTGTCGAGCAGTCTCAGTGTTTCCACCTTGGTGTTTGTTTGATAGACGGTGTCATACTGCCAGTCGGTCAGCGTGACTGTGTCTGTGACTTGGACTGGTTCCAGGTTTGAGAGTTGTTCAACTTTACGGTTGAGAGTGTGTGTGTACAGGGCCAGCCCCAACAGCAGGGCACCGAGTATAAGGATGGGCTTTGAGCTTTTCATACTTTGAGAATATCCACCTTGACCGCGCCAGCCTGAAAAGTGCACTCAAGTGCACCTAATTAATTTAATTAATAGTATTACTATAATGCCTTCTATAATACTTACTATAATATAGTGCACTCCAGTACACTTTTTTGTGCACCACAGTGCATTTTTTTGTGCACCACAGTACACACCCAGTGCACCACAGTACACACTCAATGCACTACAGTACACTTGGCCAATAGGCCATGAAACCACATCAATGATGACGTTGTTTCAAACTTTAAATGTTAAAAAATCATAAATAACTGTCCTTCAACCAACTTTACGTCTATTTATTTAAAAATCTCCCTCCATTGTTGTATATTTGCAATGTGAGGTTGACGGCCAAGCGCGGAAAACAGGGCCCGACACTGAGACGAGACGAACAATGGAGCTTGCCAAGCCAAGGGAATCCGCGCTCCCTGAGCCTGGCGGCTCCTTTTTAATAATAAAGTAATAACAACTATCTCTATGAAAAGCGCGGAAAACATAGACCTTGGTCCCAAGACCACATACTATTATTTCATCGACGGCATGGGCCTCACCCCGACACAGAGGCTGATATACATGCGGGTCCTGAACTTCACGCTCGCTGGAAAGGATTACTTCCAGGACTTTGAATCACTCGGAAATGAACTCGGCCTGAAAAAAAGAGCTGTATACAAGGCCATGGACGGCATTGTCTCGAAGGGCTATATCGTAAAGACTGGCCCTCACAGTTTCAGGGCAGACCTCGACGCTATCACCGAGCCAACAGATAACTAATATATTAATATATAAAAATATATATCATGGAAGCGTTAAAAGAATTAAAATTAGAGGATGTCGAAAATGAAATACGTTCATTAATAGACGAGCACATTATCGACAGTTCTGTTAAAGAAAAGTTTGTTAAATCAGCTGTAAAGCGTGTAGTAAAACGGTACTATGGTTGGGAATTTGACAAGAATTTATCACCAGACAAAGCTATATGTATAGTTTTGTTTCCACAGGAAAATAAAATGAAGGCGATGATTATTTACAATTCACACCCATGCAGACCAGACGACCCGAAAGGTTACAATTTTGAAATAAGATTGTTTCTGAACAAACGCGAAGGTGTTGGCACTGGTTATGATTGGTATAATTTTAGTTACTATAAAATTATCCAATGTTAAACAATCCTAAATATTCTCCCAACCCTTCAAACTCTCCCCAATTTGTTGTATATTTGCAATATAACTAATTAAAACACAAAAAAATGGCAAAGTCACTTAACCCGAAGCCGCTGGCGGCGACAAAGAACGACAACGTCGAGAACGAACAGGACACCACAAAGTCCCAGCTAATAAAGGAATACGTCCTAGCCGTTGAGGACAACATGGCGAAAAAAAACATCAACGCTGGCGTAACTCTCAAATGTATAAGCTGCAAGGAGTACGACCCAGCCGCCGTCGTCGAGTGCAAAATAAATGGCTGTCCTCTCTGGCCGTTCCGCTGCAACGCCCTGATGCTCGACAAAGAGCCGAAAGAACCCAACATCACAGTCGAGCTGGAACTGGCCGTAGAAGGGATGGACTGGGAGAAAATGAGGCAGATGGAGGCGGCCCTCAGAAACGTAAAACTATATGCCAACGACACCAGAGTATGTTTAACTAAAACCAATTAATCAATTATGAAACTAAAAAACATCAAAACCAGGGAACAGCTGGACGCCGCCGTCCAGGAGGCCAGGGATAAGAAGCTTCCAACTTCACTGCTGGTCAAGCTCAAATGCCTCGACTGCTCGGCCTACGAAATCGCCGAGGTGAAGAGGTGCCCTGTCACCATGTGCCCGCTGTGGTCGAAAAGGGGGTATTACCTCTCAACCATAAACGACGAGACGGACACAGATACGGAGGAGGCCGTTCTTGATGCGTAGAGCGGCTATTTGGGCACTCCCAGAAAAAAACTCCCCAGGGGTGGACAGTAGTGCCACCCAACAAAAGTTAGTTCAGAATAACCCCTAAAACAGCAATTAGATGACAGACGAAAAATGGAAAACCCTCCAAGGGCTTAAAGACGAGCTTTTCAGGACAAAGGACGAGGCCAGCTTCAACGAGGCTGTAAATAAAATCGGTGCCTTCGTAAAAGAGAACGATATGACCGAGGCCCAGAAGCAGAAGCTGCGTGATTATACCAACAACCTAAAACAGAAGAAGAAAGATTGGTGGGAGAAGCAGATGAACAAGCCAGCTTACACCCCGAAGAGCAGCTACATATTCCGCGAGGACGAGGGCAAGGCATTCGTTCAGCTGTGCAACGCGCTGGCGGCATATCTAACACAAAAAACTAATGACAGCGATGAAAAATAAACTAATAGTAGCGTTACTGTGGTGCCTCCGCAAGCTGGGCTACCAGATACCTGTAGTAAAGCCTGTGATTATTGATTTCAAGTCATTACAGCGCGTCAGGGCCCAGGAAACAATCACATACCACCTGCTAGACCAGACACGCCCAGGCATAAAGACAATGATAGAACATCGCGTAAAAGAGGCGGTTGCCGCCAAGGTTGCAGAGCTGGCGGAAGTGAATCTGGAAGTAACACCAGATGGGATGAGGTTCAGCTGCGACATGCTCGCGTGTAATTTCCCTATTGTCCCAGAGCCTTGAAAAAAATTTTCGGGATGCTGTAATAAAACGGTTACGAGTCCGTTATGGAGGCGAAACAAACGACTACAGTTATGGAAAGTAACAAAACCCCCGAACAGCTCTTTATCGAAGAGCATCCCGAAGCGGAGAAGTTCTACGTTCTCCGTTATGATTACGATGAAAGTGACACTGACTAC
>Ga0247609_10003197_pt1 | contig 16717 bp, 4 predicted proteins | sample 172DNAGHGlowgp2_FD_193487 | JGI IMG/M metagenome (GOLD analysis project Ga0247609, IMG submission 193487) | Sheep rumen microbial communities from Palmerston North, Manawatu-Wanganui, New Zealand - 1728 DNA GHGlow gp2 | ecosystem: Host-associated > Mammals > Digestive system > Stomach > Rumen ...
AGAATACTGCAACGCGACTAAAGAAAGAGGGGTATGATGTGTTCCGCGAACTGGCAAAGACCAACGGCATAGAGGGATTCTTGTATCCGAGTTTCCCTACGCTCCATACTCAAAGCAAAGAATATATAGTTGACGAGGTGCTCAGCTATATTGCAGAGAGGAATCCTGCATTTGTTAAATAGAAAAATATAATGATGAAAGTCTATCACGGTGTACAGATATGTCAAGTTCGAAAAGTATGATGACGCTTGGCTTGACTTTATTTGACTTTTGTTGGATCACAACGTCTGGATGGATATGGAGCAGAGTAATATGGTTAACGAAACGTTGGTGCAAATGAAATATGCACGCGTGATAGGGCTGCTGGCAGAGCGGCTGCATGTCAGTCATCCTAAGGCATTGGAACTATTCTATGGTTCCCAAACCTATAAGAATCTGTGTAACAGGGCCAACCATCTGCATAATATGAGCGATGCGTTTTTGGTTGACGAGCTTCTCTTGGAACTAAATGGGGAATAAACGCTCAGGCTGAGGGCTTTTTGAACGTTTTATAATAAATACTGTTAAAGTGGAACGCGTTTCCACTTTTTTTTGTATCTTTGCGCGCAAAGCGCGCACGAAAGGAGGTGTGGCGCAGGAAACAAAGGAAAAAATGTTGAAACGATGACAATGAAGACGAACGATATAAGACATACAAATGGACTGCGGCGAGCCTTTGCACGCCACCTGCTTCTTCTGCTTCTTCTGCTGACGGCGGGAGCCGGCGGGGCATGGGGAGCTGAAATCACGAAACACTATCAGGCGGCAACCTCTGAGAGTTCAGTTGCAAAAAGTGGAAGTGCTGAGATGGCTGGCGATGCCATGGTGAAAATTACCTATGGTGCGGCCACATGGAATTCGTATACGGAAACCTATAACACTGACCACGGTGTGAACTATACTTACGAAATCCATGTTGATGGAGGAAATGCCAAGGACTCAGAGAATAAAGACATCACCTTTACTGCTGAAAGTCAGCCAGCCCTACCGGTCAGCGGTTCCTTTTTTGTGATGGAGCCTCTGATAGATGGTACGCTGAGATTTGACTATCTGGAGAACTATGCCCAGACCAACTACTGCCTCTTGACGGTAAATGGCACTACTATCGAAAATTTTGTCTATATTAAGGGCGATGCTATCACTCAGGAAAACAAGACTGTTACTTTCTATGGCCAGGCTGGAAAAAAGTACTATTTCGTGGCCAATAACTCTACTGTCAAGGTCTATGGCTTCACCTTTACCTGTGAGGGCGACCGGGTGTGGGATTTCTCCGATGCCTCGACCTACCCTAATGGTACTACCTATCAAGGAAACTCCACCAGTTCTGTCAACTTGAATGGAACCTCTTGTAACGTGGGAACGGGAGCGCTCGACGGGCTGGCTTTCCAGTACCTGTTTAATGACTCTTACAACAAGTGGGAGATCAACGGTGGCACGCTGTATCAGAGCCGCGCAGGCAGAACCTGGGGCGTACTCAATTTGGACAGGGGCGATATTGTGGAAGTAACCTATTCAAAGACCGCAATGACGCTTTATGGCAGCAATGCAGAGGAGTTGTCAAACAGTGGCACCAAAGTAGTCTATAGAATGACCGACGCTGGCAACCTGGCTTTAGGTATTGCTAGATATGGTCGTATAGCCAAGGTACAGGCTGTGAAGTTCCACTTTGCTGAGTCTTCCGTCAAAATGGATAGGGGCGATGTCTACCAAACCAGTATTGTCAATCCAAATCTGCATAGTGGCATTACCTATGCCACGGCAGACTCACGTATAGCCACTGTTGACGGCAGCGGGCGGATAACGGCAGTGGCTGGAGGCAAGACTACCGTGACGGCAACCAGCAGCGACGGCTATGTAGCCACCATCTTGGTAGATGTGACGATAGAGTTCGGCTGGCAGAACACTGAGACTGTGACGGTGAGCCTGCTCGATGCCGACAACAACAACCACGTAGATGCCTTTCTGCCAGAGTTTATCAATGTCTTTGGCCACATACCAACATTTACCCCCAGTGTTGTAGGTGGTGCAGCTTGGTTTGCAAGCTCTGGATGGGAAGCTCCCTGGGGCGCAGACCTTTACGGCAAACCTCGACTGCTGAAGGCGGGTTCGGTGGATCTCACGGTAAGCGGTACAGGCTCTGACCTGCCTTCGACGTTCACCCTTGTCGTTACTGAGCCTGGGGCAGCTACCACTGCTTTTCATACAGACTATTATGAGTATGCCGGTACTGGTATGCTTGATAAAACGACAGATGTTACTTCTGTTCCGGGCATTACGATGGAATATGGTAATAAGAGCGATTTAACACTTGTGGTCAACTCCGGCGGCATGACGGTTGTCAAAATGATTGATGTCAATGGATTCTCACACCCTAATCTAACTACAGAAACAGGTAAAATTCCAACAGGAGGTACCTATTACAAGTTTACCACCACCAAGGCCGGCATGCTGACTGTTTCCGGTGTGTTTAGCACGCCCAAGCTATATAGCGATGAAACCGAGATTGTCCTCCGCGGAGCCGGCAACACGCGTTCGGCCGTACTGGAAAGTGGCAAGACTTATTACCTGTACAATAAAGACAGCAACCAGCCATTGCTTCACGCTTTCCGCTATGTGGACTTGGCTAAGACGCTGACTTTCCGCAATCCTGAGCCTTTCATTACAATTGATGCTGAGGCTGGCACGTTCACTAATACAGCTTATTCGTCGGCAGGCAAGCCAATTACCTATAGTTTGCTTCAAGGGGCTTCTGGCGTTTCCGTGAATCCCGAAAATGGCACAGTCACCTTCAGCGGCATTTACGAGCCAACCACCGTAGTGGTGCAGGCCACTGATGGCACGGAGTGTATTTCCTATGTGTTAGATCTGGCCAAACGTACATGGATATTCAACGACAAGGACAAGTGGACTACATCATCGAGCGACTTGAGCGCGGGCTGGGCAAAGGATCAGTCGGTAAGTTCGAATGGCAATTTGAACATAGGTGATAATTACTGTATGGTAACAACCACCTATGATGGCTCTACTGAACTGAAAAAGGATGGGACAACCCCGCTGCCCGAAACTAAGGGGCTGCATATTGGCATAGATAAAAGTAATGAACGAATGTACATAGCTCCTAAAGGCTATTCTTCCAACTATCTGGCATTCCGCGCAAGCACCATCTATATACCCGAGGTAGAGGCAGGACAGACGGTCACTGTGCAGTGGAAGGGGTACAGCAGTTCGTCGGTGCTCGACATGGCAGATTCAGCCGGAGAGAACGTCACCAGTAAGGGCGGCGGCACGCTCGTACTGAACGTGACGCAGACGGGACGTGTGCGCATATCGGCCAACTCTATCACCTGTTATATTTACAGCATCAGTGTCAGCTCGCCCATCCAGGCTGTAGGTTCACTCAATTATACGCGAACTGTTTTGTCGTCAAATGCTGGCGATAGTAATCATACATCGTCTTTGGCTTCGTCTAAATATACCATTACGGACGTGCTGGGGGCTACAGATTTGACGGATGCCTACAATGAACCGGAAAAATACCTCAGCAGTGATGCCACAGTGGTGACTGTAGACCCTGTGACAGGCAGCTTGACGGCTGTTGCTGCTGGCACCGCTGTTATCTCTGCCACAGCCACGGCCAAGAATAGTATTACCCATCAGGCCTCCGTCACGCTGGTAGCCTTGGTCGAGGTGGTTGACGACGGTAGCATCCGCATCCGTACCGTCAACGTTGCCGACCTGTTGTATAATGTAGGTGCCGGTGTCAGTGCCAGCGACGGCCTCGACCGCCGCATACCAGGCTTCGACCTGACGTTCACTGGCGGCACTGGTGCTAAGTGTGAGAATGCTGGTACGATTACCTTTAGCGAGCCAGGTCAGATGACCATCACCCCGCGCACGCTGACAGGCAACACCGTGACCATCACCAAGGCTCAGATAACGGTCAACTCCATAACGTCAGGGGCCATGTTCACTTTGAACGGTGAGGAGTATACTGCTGCTGTGGGTGCCACAGCTATCGACCTGCCAGCCAGCCAGACATCATTAGTGCTGAAGTCTGCCACTTCGGCCAACTTCACCGTGTCGGCCGTCAAACTTTATTACAGCTGTGACCCTTCTGGAAATGCCGACAACTGTCTCGACGAGACCAAGGTGGCGCCGGCCTTTACCTTCCATGATGCCCATATAGTGCGTGTTCCCGGCGACGGCCGTGAGCTCGGCAATGCTATCGAACCTACGGAGGGCGACGTGTGGTTTAAGAACTTTGCCATGACCAACACCTATGCGTCGAGTGCTCCCACCGTGGCCACCATCGGCAGCGACGGCACAGGCGGCCAGCTCATCGCCTCGGGCGAGAGCACCATCACCGCCACCTTTAACGCCACCACCTACTTCGCCTCTTCGTCGGCCTCCTACAACGTCAGCAACACGCTGCTGCCCGGTGAAAGCTATAGCGGCATCACCGTGGGTACCGGCCAGCGCATCCACATCGAAGCCTCGGCTTCGGCTGCCAGAACCGACCTCACGGTGTCCAATATCGACTTGGACGATAACACTGCTACCACTGAAACCACCACCATGACCTACGGCTTTAACCGCGAGCGCCGCAGTTCCTATTCCAATACTGCACAAGGCAACGTGACGCTGACCAACAACACTGCCGACCGTAACATCACCATCTACAGCGTCCTCGTGGTGACTCCCCATGTCAGGGCCTGGCTCTACTACACCGGTCAGGAGGAGAACTATAAGGAGCAGGTGCATTTCAAGGGCTTCGACACCGGCCCCGTGGCTGGTTTCCGCATCATGGATGTTGGCGACCCCGAAAACCCTGTTGACCTAACGGCTGCATACGGACTGTCAGACGCCAGCTATTCCGCAGTGAAGTCTGACGGTACGACAGAGTTTACCTCATATATTAATACAAGTACCGGTAATGCCTCGTCAGCCAATATCGGTACCATTGCCGACTACGACTATTACACCATCAGCCACCAGTTGAGCAAGAATGGTCAGGCCGACGGCTATGAGCAGAACTACACCGCCACCGCCGTTGTCCGCATCCTGCCCTTCGGCAGCAGCACGCCCGTGGTGTGGAATTTCGACAGTGGCAGTATTGACAATGCCGACAATAAGTTGGGCCGAGGCTGGTCCTGGCAGGATCGTGGAGGCAACGACTTCCATTACGGCTATTTCGCCGACTATTCCCCCGTGCTTGCAGGTCCTGCCGATACCTACGGCGAGACTGAGGTTTATGATAAGGATGGTTCTTCGCACGCCTACCACACCCACGGCGTCCTGCTCAAGGACGAGTTCCGCTGGTACATCACCCGTGGCCTGCGTGCCAACCTGTCGCAGGTGAAGTCGAGCATCAAGTTCCCGGTGAAGAAAGGCATGGAGATTGACATCTATGCCGCTAACTCGTCGGCCGACATCTCCCATACCATCAGCAACGTCACCGACATCTATGGCGACCCCACCTCCACACTCTACATTGCCGTGGCTGGCGATGCCGCCCCCGTCCACAACTACTTCTTAGCTGCTGAGGATGGCGTGGTAGAGATTAAGTCTACCGATAAGGTGGGTATGTACTTGAAGAGCATCACCCTGCGTGTGCCGAAGATACACTTCAAAGACGAGATTGTCACCGTGCCCAACACCGCCAGCACCGTCCCCAATGCTCCCACCAACCTGCCCGATGCTGTAATAACAGGCAATAAGGTGAGATACACTATTATTGGTGCTGCTCAGTTTGATGCAGGCGGCAACGAGACGGCCCTTGATGCCGACCACTATGCCGACATAGCCACCGTTGATGAATACACCGGCGTGGTGACCATCAACAGCAGTGGTAATGAGGGCTGGGTGAAGATACATGCCGAAAATACAAACTCTGAAAAGACCAGCTTGGAGCCTGATGAAGGCGACTATACGCTCCATGCCATCGACTTTAAGTTCGATCCGGATGCTGCCGAACTGGATATCAGCTCCACGGGTGAGGCCGTCTACAGAACACTGCCTAAGGGCTACAACAAGGTAGCCACCGCCGTCAACTATAGCTACGAGCTGAGCGAGGGTGCCCGTGCCCGCCTGTCGCAGTACACCAATGCCAACCCCCGTCTGACCACCTATGCGCTGACAGCCTACAGCAGTGGTGAAGGCACCGTCACCCTGACTGCCACGACAGGCCGTATCACGACCAGTTGCGTGCTGACTATTCGTGACCAGAACCTGATGTTTAAGGACATTGCGCCGGTGCTGCTGGGTGTTGCTGACATATCGAGCAGCAGGACCTATACGCAAGAGCTGCCCAGCGGTTTCACTGGAACCAAGACTGTGGTAGCACACACGGTCGGAACAGCAACCTATACCGGTTGCAGCATTGTTGGCAGTAATGTTAAGCTGGAGGGTCTCTATGGCTACGGTGCCATCCGCGTTGTCGCTACCGACGATAACAACACTCCTGCAGACGCTACTGACGACAAGACGGCGACATTCGTGTTGACCTTGGCCTATCCCGCCTCGACCAACAAAAAGTGGGAATTCTACCGTTATAAGGACGGTCTGCAGTCACAGAAAGGTCAAGGTCACAGCGACAAAATTGCCGACTACACCGGCACCCATCTGAACCCGCAGACCATCAGCGACTACACCATTACCGGCACCAACGGCTGGACCACCACCACCACGTGGAACAAAATCTTCCGCAACGGCGACAAGGAGCCGCGCTGGGCCTACAGCAGGCCGGTGAAGTGCGACAATGCTTTCATCATCGAGGAGACCGCCGGCCTGCTGATAGAGACCGCCGCCAACTCGTTCTATGTTGACAACAACGCCACGGCGAGCTATACCCACATCGGCATCCACAGCCGCGCCACCATCACCATACCGAAGTTGCAGCAGGGTGACCTGGTGAGCCTGAACCTGAGCCGCGTCATCCCTAACAACGGTGCCATCATCAAGGCCACCAACGTTACCGACCTGGCAGGAACGCCCGTCACAGAGTCGTTCACCATTACCCGCTCGCAGATTGACTACCAAAAGAACGGCCAGCTGGCCACCGACGCCGACGGTGTGCGCATCATCCCCGGCTACTACACCTTCATCACTCAGGCCGACGGCGATGTCAGCTTCACCCTGGCCGATGAGGGCTATCTCGACGTGCTGAGCATAGAGATTTATTCGCCCGGTGGGCGTCATGAGGCTGACAACGGCTACGACACCGGCTACGACCCTGAGAACGGCTACGACTACACCATGCTGCCCGTGAAGCTCAACACCAGCGGCTATCCCGATGCTCCTGAGCTGCTGCTCAAGGAGAACGAACAGCAGCGTGTCTACGGACTCAGCTATTGTCACCCCATGTGGTCAACGTCGGTAGGTCCGGCCCGTTACGTGGCACGTGGCAAGTCATCGACGGGCATCACCGGTCAGCTCGATGCCACCATCGAGAACGAGCAGTGGTACTCTGCCGGCGGTGCCGGCTATGTCGACGGTAAGATTACCGTCAACAAGGGTCACGGCAAGGTCTGCGTCCGTATGGAGAACTACACGGCTGAGGGCAGGTACCTCATTGGCTACACCCCCGACTATACGCTCACCGTGGGCATCATCCCCCACCAGGACTATCCCTACACCTGGAACTTCACCAACATCAGCGGCGGCGAGTCGCAGCTGAAGTCGAACAGTGCCTACAACGGCATCGTGGGCGACGGTGTGACGTGGAAAGCCGTGGGCTACGATATGTTTGAGCTGAACACCAATACCACGGGCGGCTCCTTCTACGTGCCCGGCGGCACCTTCGTCTCAGAGAACCGCCACCTCGGCGCCAAGGGCAGCCGCGAACAGCTGACCGCTGCCGACGAGGGCTGCGACGAGCTCAACGGCCTGGGCATCACCGGCTCCGTGGCCCTGCGCACCATCCACCAGGAGGGCGAGGAGGAAAAGGTACCGACATCGGCCAGCGATACCCATCTGCTGGACTATTCTGCCGAGACGCCCTTCCCTACAGCAAATCCTGCGTATGTTACAAGGGCCAAGGTGAAGAGTAACGTGAAGGGTCAGACAGACCAGGACTCTATCTTCTCATTAACAATTTCAAGCGAGACGTACCAACGTTATGTCTACACAAACACGTTTGTGGAAAAAGCCTCTGACGTGGCGCTGACCTACGGCAACGGTAAGTGCCGCTTCGGCCAGCCCGCCAAGCGTCAGCAGCTGTATAAGTGCCCCACGTGTCTGGCAGAGCCAAGCACCGACAGGTCGTATGTCACCGACCGTGACAGCCGTTATTGTACAAACGGGACAACCGTCTTCCCCTGTCGTAACAAGAAGGATAACGGCGATTATTGTAACAGCCTGGAACCCCCTGTCCTTGCCGTGGAGAATGCTGACAACACCGACTGCACAGTCGAATGGGGTTACCAGCTTGACGGCGGTGCCACAAAGTATATGGTCATCCGTCCGCAGCGCCACTTCCGCAATGGCGACGTCATCACCATCATGGCCTTTTGGCGTAAGGTGAAAACCGTTGGCGACATCACCGGTAAGAACTACGGCGTGAGCCTCTATGGCAGTACCGATGCCGGCAGCCTTGGCGCCACCCTCTACCTGAGCGCCGACCTGAAGGAGAACAAGCTGCAAAAGCTGACCTATACCATCCAGCCCGGCGACGGTCTGGCCGGCCTGTCGGAAATCTATATCTACCGCGCCGACCGTCTGTACTCCGCCTGGGTGACCGACGTGGATGTCACCACCAGCTCGACGGCGGTGATCAGCCATCCCCGTAAGCTGACCGCCATGGAGCAGGTGACCATCACCGTGCCCGACCTGAAGGCATCGCCGCAGGACTGGATCTACGTCAAGAGCAGCGCTGCGCCCACCAGCGTCACCAATGCCACGGCAGCCACGGCTGCCGATGGACAGGACGCTGCCGAAGGTGTCTGGAAATATAAGGTGAGCAACAACGGCAACTGTCTGCTGACCTTTGCCAAAGGTACCGAGATTGAGCGCATCGGCGTGACCCATATCCTGAAGCCTATCACTGTTGTGGGCAGCGAGGGCTGGGCCACTGAGAGCCGCGACCGTGCCATCGACCACTCGCTGACCGGACTCTTCACCAAGAACGACGTCAACGCCTACACCGTGTCGGTGAAGTCGAGCAGCACCACCCATGCAACTGTGCAGTTAGATGCCGTGAACGACGATGCTGCTTCTACCGATGTGGAACGCAATGCCAACGAGGGCGTGCCCGCCAATACGGGACTTGTGCTGCGTCAGAACGACAAGACCAACCTGACAAAGGCCAACAGCGGCGGCGTGCCCCTCTTCGCTCCCGCCATGACCACCAGTGTGCTGCCCACCGAGGCCACCGCGTTCCTCGGCTCACGGGGCAACCGCATGATGGCCAGCGTTGATGGCATCACCGACATGGGTGAGACAGAGACGGTGGAAGGTACTGAATACACCCGCTTCATCCTGGCCAAGCGCTTCATGACGTGGCGACAGAAGACCACGCAGGAGGGCACCGGCACTGCATCGACGCAGCTCACTGCTCCCACAGCCTTCGAGACCCGCGAGGCACCGGTGTTCTACCGCCTCTATCATTTCAGCCATGATGGTTTTAACGGCCAGACGGCAGCAGCGCTGAACAAGCTCGATGCTAACAAGGCCTACCTGCTGCTGCAGACCAATGCCCTGCCGAAAGCCCTGTGGGGTAAGCCCGGCAGCCTGTCGCGCCAGTATGTAGGCATCCTGGGCATCAGCGACATGTATGAGCAGGAGCGTCAGGCCGTGGCCGACGACCGCATCTACGACCTGCGCGGCCGTGTGGTCGATGCCGACCACCTGCGCCCCGGCGTCTATGTCCGTGGGGGACGGAAGATTGTGGTTAAGTGAAAAAAGAGAATATGAAGACACTATATAAATATATAATGTTCGCGTGCGCGGTAGCTTTCGCCGCCTGTAGCAGTGCCGACGAGGCAGAGCTGACACAGGAGCGCAACCCCGGTGGGACGGGCCGCGAGGTGGCCTTCACCACCGAGCTTGACCTTTTTACCCGTGCCGGTGGTACCATCGACGACCTCGATGCCCTGAAGGCCACCACCGAGGGCTTCGGTGTGTTTGCCTATCATACGGGCATCAGCGACTGGACGACGGCAGTGGGGGCTCATGGTGTTGCTGAAGCCGACTATCCCACGCCCAACTTTATGATGAACCAGCAGGTGACGTGGGGCGCACAGTATTCCTACACCGACGGCAGCGGCAACGACGTCATTGTGCGCGACTGGGTGTACTCGCCCCTGAAATACTGGCCCAACGGCACCGACGGCACCATCGACCCGCTGACCAACGATGGCAATGGCGATGGGGCCAACACCCAGCGCGTGAGCTTCTTCGCCTACGCTCCCCATGTGGACAGTCGTGTTACCGACGTCCCTACCACTGCCACACTCCTGCCCGATGACAAGGGTGTCATCAGCTATGCCCGCACGTACGACAAGTCGCCTCATGTGTGGTATGTCATTGGCGACGGCGGTGCCGGACAGATAGACCTGCTCTGGGCCAACTGTATCGACGCCCGCCGCAACCGGCAGGGACTGATTGAGGTGGATAAGAACCAGGGGGCCTGGACCTACCAGCGCGTGCCCCTGCTGTTCAAACATGCCCTGAGCAGCATCGACATCTACGTGCAGCGCATCTACGACGAGCAGGTGTATAGTGGCAAGACCATTTTCGACCCCGTGGCCAAGACGAAGATTGACAGCACCAAGCTCTTTGTCAGCCGCGTCAAGCTGACAGCCGCCGACGGCATCGTCGGCACTGGCGGCCGCGGCCGTCTCAGTCTGGTCGACGGCACGTGGACGAGCCTTAGCGGCAAGCCCGGCGATGAAGAAGCGGCTAAGGTGCTCACCATCCGCGAGTCGCTGATAGAAGACTCGCTGCGCGGCACGTTGAACAACAGCATGATTATCCTTGAGCTCGACCGCTGGCCCATGCGCGGCTATGGCGTTGACGAGAACGAGCGGCGCTTGCTGCATGCCGACTCGGTGCTGACCATGATACCACAGACGCTGACGCTCACCCCTGAGGTGACCTACTCAATGGTGACACAGGACAACTCGCTGCTGCTGAACGATGCCCTGAAAGACAGTGAGGGCAACCTCTACAGCCGTATTGTCAACACGCTGGTGGCCAACCCCGTCACCATCACCTTCGAGCCGGGCAAGCGCTATAAGCTGCTGCTGCGTATCGGCGTGGAACATCTCACGTTCGAGGTGCTCAGCGTGGTCGACTGGGACTTCCCCCTGCGTTTTAACCCCTACGTGGTGAGCGGCTACACCGACGAGACGCTGCCGCGACGAATAGATGAAGAGTGAGCTTTAATTCACAATTCATAATTCATAATTCATAATTCATAATTCACAATTAATAGTTTGTAGTTGTTAGTTTAGAGATGAGATATTACGTCATACCCTTGATAATGGTGGCGCTGGGAATAGTGGCTGCTTGTACCGACGAGCTGTACGAGCAGGAGAGTGGCCGTGCCGGCGGCAACAGCGACGAGATACAGTTTGCGGTGGTCACCACCGAGATGGCCGACCAGCTGGTGAGCCTCGGCCAGACCCGCGGCATGACCGACAGCGCCCGGGCCACCCTGCACCGTGGCGACGGCTTCGTGGCCCATCCCGTAGAGGGCGGCCCTGAGGGGCTGAAGGTGGTGCGCCAGGTCATGCCCCGCCTCGACCTGCAGCCCCATGCCGTCCATGTGGCCCCGGCCCCTGACGGCGATGCGTCCACACGTGCCGCCGTGTCAGACATTATTGCCACGAGCACGTCGGGCGACGTCTTCCACGACTCGCTCACCATCTGGGGCTATACCAACACCGGCAACGTGCTGTTCCGCCAGATCCTGCTGAAGAAGGTGCGCAACTGGCGCTCCAACGTGGTGTGGCCCTATACCATCGGACTCACACAGCCCACGCAGATGACCTTCTACGCCCTGGCCCCGTCGATGGAGACACTCGACCTGACGGTGGCCGACGAGACGGCCAACTTCACCAAACAGCCCACCTTCACCTATACCCTGCCTGAGACGGCCCCAGAGATGGTAGACCTGCTCTACGGTATGTCGTCGCCACGCAATATCTATATCCAGAGCGGACCCACGGGCATTACCGAGGGCGACCCCAAGGGCGAGAACATCGGTCTGGACAACAAGCAGGTGACCCTGCAGTTCCAGCATATCCTCACCGGTATACGCTTCTCACGCGGCGTATTGCCCAAGGACCTCAGCATCACGAAGATTGAACTGCAGGGCGCCTATAGTCGGGGCACCTTCGACCCTGCCACCACCGACGGCGCTACCGGCACCGCCGGCACATGGTCGGCCCAGGGCGGCACCAGCTCCTACACCCTCTGTCCCAATGTGGCCTCTGACAATAAGAACACCTTTATCGACGGCGACTCCCTCTTCTTCATGATTCCGCAGATGGTGCCCGCCGGTGCCAAGCTCTACGTTACGCTCAAGGAGACTGCCGGCGCCAATATCAACAAGGTACACCGCCTGAGCTGCTCGCTGGCCGGCGACGAGTGGAAGAAGGGCTATACCGTGAACTATAAGATTACCATTGGCGAGCTGGAGAGCGACTATTCCATCACTGCTACCAACCCCGCACCCTTGGAGCACAGTAACGCTACGCAGGCCGGCTCCTTTAGCGTACAGAGCTATCACAACTATCAGGACTATAGCGCCATCGTCACAAAGGATGATGCCGGTGTGGTGTCGCATCATGAGGCGGAGTGGAATATTGTAGGCTATTCCATCGACAATGAGCATTTCTATCCAACCAAGGACGACAATGCCTTTAGCGAACAGCTCAAGTGGCTCACCGATATATCGGCGGTGAAGGCCACCAGCGGTAACTATATCGGCGGTGCCGTCAACGTGAACTATATCGTGGCCAAGCAGGCCTATGCCCTCAGTACCACGCACTCTAATGTGCTCGCTGACAATAGAGATGCCCAGACACTTATGTCATCTCCGGCCTTCGACCTGTCATGGTATTCGCCCAATGCAAAAAAATATACCAGTCAGGAGACGGCTAACTGCTATATCGTCAACCGCCGTGGTAACTATATCTTCCCTTATGTCTATGGTAACGGAAAGACCACAGGTGCACCTTTTGTCGACCATCTGGGGGCACCTATTACCAATTCGAGCATCAAGGACCAGATAGAGAGCAAGGCTCATACTATTGTGAATGTTGACGGAACCCATCGGACGGAGACCTCCTATGTGTTTGATATGGCTACGCCTTTTACCCGATGCGTGGTGTTGTGGCAGGATGTCAGTGGGCTGGTAACGGTCAGTCAGGTAACTGGCAACTTCAACTTTACTGTCAACGCAGGCATCAAGCCGGGCAATGCCGTGCTGGCTGTGCAGGCGCGGAAGAAGAAAGAGTATCAAGAAAGGGTTGGGGATAGTGAACCCTATACCTGGGAAGTTGTTACCGACAAGAATGATGACGGCTATAAAGATGGTGTCTTCCAGTATGGGGCTGAAGAAGGGTGGGAGACCTTGTGGTCCTGGCATATCTGGGTGACCGACGAGGTGTACGCCAACGACGGCAAGCTGGGCAACGAGCAGGGCTATGTTGACCAGGTCTACCTGAATAATACGGCCACCAAGAACACGCCGAGCGACCATATCGTGTCGCTCAACAACAAAGCAGACAAGATTCTGCCTGTGAACTTAGGGTGGGTGCCCGATGAAAACGATTTTGGACGCTACGACCGCCGTCGTGCGTGGGTGAAGCTGCAGCAGGCTGTGCCTGAGACCGGTGATAAGAAGGAGTGTGTCGTACTGATAGAGCAACATGCCCGTCAGGACCTCATTACCGGCACCAGCACCTACTACCAGTGGGGACGTCCCACGGCCTTCCCCGGCATCTTTAAGATGGACATGACCTCCAAGCGCCCTATCTACGATGGTGACGGTACGGATATCACCAGCCAGTTCCAGCTGGCTCCTACCATGGCCACTACCCTTGCCGGGACGGTGAGTGAGGCCATTGCCCATCCCTACCGTGTGCAGCGTATGGCCTCCAACCCCGACACATGGTTCGATGTGGAGAACACCACGCACCAGCTGTGGGGCACCACCAGTGTCACGAAGACCGTCTACGACCCCTGTCCGCCGGGCTTCTATATGCCATCGTACGAAATCTTCAGAGTTTTCGACCGTGATCAGACCAGCAAGGGCTTTGCCCTCGACGGTGAAGAGCTGAACATCTATCCCGACTCGTTAGGCACGAAGAGTGCAGAGTCGGGCAAGGGTGGCTACTTCTTCGTGGACTATTATGATGCAAAGAATTTTAATCGCTATAACCAGACGGTCTATATACCCTGTACCGGCGAGTACCACGGTAACAAGCCTGACTATAGCGATATGAGTGTCAATGGCGACTTCTTCGACAACCCCTACGGCATCTACTGGACGGGCGATGACGCCAAGACCTCGGGCGTGGTCAAGGCCCCGGCCCTGTGGCTCGCTCCCAGCTGGGTTCACATAGGTACCAACGATACTGGTGGTGACGAGGGTAAGCCGGCCATGAAGTCGAAGCCCATCAACAACTTCAGCTCCATCCGCGCCGTACGTCCGGCGGGGGAGTTACCCGTTACAACTCCTTAACTCTTTCAGTTGGAGGGGATTTGAAATCTCAGTTGGAGGGGATTTGAAATCTCAGTTGGAGGGGATTTGAAATCTCAGTTGGAGGGGATTTGAAATCCCCGACTCATGAGTTGCGGATTTCAAATCCGCAACAACGGCAATCTCAGTTGGAGGGGATTTGAAATCCCCGACTCATGAGTTGCGGATTTCAAATCCGCAACAACGATGGGAATCCGCAACAACGGCGGGAAATCCCCGACTCATGAGTTGCGGATTTCAAATCCGCAACAACGACGGGAATCCGCAACAACGACGGGCTACCACTGGTCAGTCCATTGCAGTGGGTCGAAGATGGTGGTGATGCTCTCCGGGCCTTTCACCTTGTCGTCGCCCGGCGAGAGCTCGTCGAGGAAGGCGTAGCAGTAGATGTAGCCGCTCTCCCATTTCATGCCTAACTTCAGCATGTTGATGGTCACCTTGGCCGTCACTTCCTTGGTCCCGGTCCAGTCGCTGCTACCTTCATCCCATACCAGCTCCTGGCCTGTGGCGGTGATGACGATGTTGGGCACGTCGTCGTCGCTCAGCGTCTGTGGTACGGCGAGGATGATGTTTCCCGGGGCATAGTTGTAGTGCAGTTTGTTATCAGTGGTAGAGGGGCGCAGCTCCTTCTCTTGCTCGACATACTGGCTGAGGTAGGCCAGGGGGTCGACGCCCTTCGCGCTCCAGTCGACGCCGTCGGTGTCAGAGGCATTCTGTTTCAGATAGGCCGGCGTGTCCTCATAATAGCCGAACATATAGTTGTCGTTCAGTCTGACGCGCTCCTTCGTCGTTGGGTCGAAGGTGAACCAGTAGGGGTTCATGATGTAGTGGTTCACGGTGGTGGAGCCGAGGCCTCCCACCTCGCTGTAGCTGATGGCGGCATCGCCGGCGGCGTTGTAGACGGGGGTAAAGACGCAGCTGGTCTTCAGGTTGTTGAACTCCAGCTTGTAGGAACACTTCGCACGCTTTCGGTTTCCGCTGAGGCTGCCTATCTCTGTCTCGCGCAGCCAGCGCCGCGATGCGCTCTCGTCAATCTTCCTGATTTTCCCAGCTTCTTCAGCGGTGACGGTCTGTTGCACGCCCCATTTGTCTAAATACTTTTCGCCCGCAGCGTAGTATTCGTCCTCCTTGTACACCAGCTTGTCGGTGCCAATGATATAGGCATAGATGCGCACCTGTGCCAGCATGTGGTGGAAGCGCAGGGGTACGGGCTTCGGTTCGTAGGTGTTGCCAGACGCGCCCACCACGGGCTGCAGGGGGAAGAGGTCGCGGTTGGCATCGTGGTAGACCTCGCTGATGAGGAAGTCGTTCTGTTCGGCGGCATCGGGGTGCATGGTGAACTTCACGGCGCCCAGTCCCCGGCCAGTGCCCATGGACTCTGGTGAGACGGAGATGCCGTAGGTGCCCTGTGTACCACTCTCGTTATAGGGGTAGTAGGCCCAGAAGGTGCAGTACTCGTGAGTATTGTCGACGCCGAAGGTGTTGTTAGGCCAGAACTTGATGGGGTCGTAGGTCAGCATCTGTTCTTTGCCATCCGTGTACTTGCCGATGTTCATCTTCTGGTTATAGAAGAGGTTGGCGCTATAGGCCTGTCCCAGCTCAGTCTTTTTGAAGGCGGCAAACTTGTCAGAGGCCAGGAAGTCGGCATTCGTCTTTTCTTCATTGCCCGTAAGCGCTTTGTAGGCTGTGAACGCATCTTGGTAGGCTTTAATCAGGTCTTTCCACAGGTGGTTCTTGGTGTGGCAGCCAAAGAGTCCGGCGTAGTAGATGGCTTTCTTCTCTTTGACGGTTTTACTGTCGGCATCGTATCTGTAGTAGGAGCGTTCCTTGGTTTCCGGCAGCTGGTATTCGTGCAGGTTGATGATGGAGCCGTCGGCGCGTGTGGCCATCTTGCTGCTGACGACGGAGCCGGTGAAGCTGATGTCCGCCGGCTGTTCGGCGCGCGTGATGCCGTTGCGCCAGTCGCTCTGA
>Ga0247609_10003200_pt1 | contig 16711 bp, 17 predicted proteins | sample 172DNAGHGlowgp2_FD_193487 | JGI IMG/M metagenome (GOLD analysis project Ga0247609, IMG submission 193487) | Sheep rumen microbial communities from Palmerston North, Manawatu-Wanganui, New Zealand - 1728 DNA GHGlow gp2 | ecosystem: Host-associated > Mammals > Digestive system > Stomach > Rumen ...
ACATCTTACCATATTCTGGCTTTTCTGCGATGAATGAATAATCCTTAACAATAATTCTATTAGATTTAAGTAATGGATCATGCTCATCCTGTGAAACTATCAATACATTCTTTATAAGATTCTTACCAACAACAAACCATGGCTTATTTAAAAACTTATTATTACCACCTATATTTAAGCCCTTACGCTGTCCAATAGTATAATACATAAGTCCATCATGCTCTCCAACCTTAATACCATCAATAGTTTCCATATTACCTGGCTTAGATGGTAAATAGTTCTTTAAAAATTGATGAAATCTCCTTTCACCTATAAAGCATATTCCTGTTGAATCCTTTTTCTGTGCTGTAACTAAATCATATAAGGAAGCTATTCTTCTAACCTCAGGCTTTATCATATCACCAATAGGAAATAGCGCTTTTTCAAGCTGCTGCTGTGATAACAAACATAAAAAGTATGTTTGATCCTTATTAGTATCAACAGCTCTTAAAAGATGAGTTACACCATCCTTATGCTCAACCTGAGCATAATGTCCCATTGCAATATAATCAGCATTAAGCCTTAAGGCTTCCTTAAGGAATGCCTTAAACTTAATTTCCTTATTACACATTACATCAGGATTAGGAGTTCTACCCTTCTTATATTCATCAAGGAAATATGTAAATACATTATCCCAATATTCCTCAATAAAATCAATTCTATGAAGTTTTATTCCAAGCTTATTGGCAACAGCAAGCGCATCTGCATAATCCCTTTCCTCAGGACAAATGTCATCATTTTTAGTAGGATTACCAAGCACATCATTATTAACTGATGCATCCCAGTTTCTCATAAATAATCCTTCAACATCATATCCCATATCCAAAAGCCTTATTGCGGCTACTGATGAATCAACTCCACCAGAAAGCCCTAATATAACCTTCTTCTTCATTTTATAACCTCACAAACTGTTAAATATTATATTATAAATTATAATATTATTCAAGTTTATTACTATCACTAATCTCTTGAAGATTGATATTTGAAATAGAATCAAATCTTTTATCAATCTTATCTACTGTAATCTCAAAATCATTTTTGTTTTTAGATAATGCATCAATACTTTTTGATATCCCCTGCCATCTTTCTGCAAATCTCTTAAACTCAATACCAAGCTTAGTTAAAGCCTCATTAACCTTAATTATATTTTTATTCTTCTTATCATCAAGCTGCATAATCTTAAATGAAGCTACAAGTGGAATTAAAATTGTAGGGGACACAATTATTACATTAGATTTTCTTGCATATTCACAAATCTCTGGCATATTGATTTCAATATATGAAAATATAGCATCAGATGGAATATACATAAGAGATGATGAAATAGTTTTTCCTAAAATAATATATTTCTTTGTTTCATCTATTCTTTGCTTTAGGGCTTGCTTAAACTGCTGCAATGCTTCCTTCTTTTCTATAGCATTTAATCTATCATCTATAAGATTATCATATCCTACAAGAGAAAACTTTGAATCAATAGGTACCATATTAGTTCTATTTTCATTTAGGAAAACAATCGCATCAACTCTAGCTCCCTTTTCAATTTCATATTGAAAATCATATGCTAATCCCCTAGTCTCACCAAAGGTATTCTTTAGCATAAGCTCTAGTGACCATTCACCATACTTACCACGTGTTTGATTATTAGATAGGATATCTCTTAGGCCAATGACATTATTATTTAATCCCTCAAGACCCTTTTGTGCCTCCTCTAAGGCACCTAAATCCTTTTTAAGCTTTTCTACAGTTTCTAATGTAGTTTTAAATCCATCAGTCATAGATTTATTAACTCTGTCATTAATACCATTTAAATTATCATCTATTCTTTTATTAATAGATGCGATTTTTAATTCTAATGATTCCGTAATCTTTGCTTGAAAATCAAGCATTCTTTTATTATCTCTCTCTGTCTGATTTAAAAAATCACTATTAATAGATTTAGTTAAGCTTATAATCCTATCATTCATTTTAAGAGCTACCTCTGAAGGTATGGATTTTTCTAATACCTCAATCTTATCCCTTAAAATCTTAATCTCTTTATCAAAGGGTCTTTCATTCTTTTTAAATAAAAGAATTAAAACTAAAGCTATTAAAATAGCTACTAGGCATATAAGCCCTATAAGTAAATAATCTGTCATAATGTATCTCCTCCATAATATATAATAGCCAAAAAGGAGGAAAATTACTTTTCCACCTTTTCCAAAAGTTCTAAATATCTTAAGCTTATATCATCATATTCTAGGCTTAAATCATCAAGCTCCTTTTGATAATCCATTAGAGTAACATAATCATTTTTAGAATTCTTAAGCTCGGCCTTTAAGAAGCTCATTCTTTCATCTAATTCACTGATTCTTACCTCAAGCTTATCAAATTCCTTTTGTTCCATATATGATAATCTTTTTGATGAATGCTTTGGCTTATTACTATCATCCTTTTTAATAGGCTCTGCCTTTTGTGGCTCTAATTCTAAAAGATATTCACTAAAAGATTTCATAGATGAGATAATCCTTTTATCATCAAATACTAAAAGCCTATTACAAATCTTATCTAGGAAGTATCTATCATGTGATACTACCATAACAGGTCCCTTAAAGTTTAAGATATAATCCTCTAAAAGCTCTAGGGTGTAAATATCTAAATCATTTGTTGGCTCATCAAATAATAGGATATTTGGATTTTTCATTAGTACATGAACAAGCTGTAATCTTCTTTTTTCTCCACCTGATAGCATCTTTACCTTCGCATACTGAATATCCTTTGAAAATAAAAATCTTTCTAGCATTTCTGATGCGGTAATTGTACCATCTAGGGTTTCAATTAGATTTTGATCATTTTTAATATAATCAATAACTCTAATTTCAGGATCTATTAGTTCCATATGCTGTGAGAAATATCCAATATTTAATGTCTCACCTAAAATAAGCTCTCCGCTATCAAGGGATTCAAGCCCCATTATTATTTTAAATAATGTAGTCTTTCCTGCACCATTATCTCCAACAACTCCAATTATATCCTGTCTATTTAAATCAAAATTAAAATCATTAAATAGCACCTTATCTCCATATGCCTTAGCCCCATTTTTGATTTCAATAAGCTTACGACCAAGATATGTAGATACACTTTGTATATCCATAGTCTTAGATTCATTAAATGTAATCTTTGAAAGCTCCTTAAATCTTTCAATTCTTGATTTAGATTTAGTACGGCGTGCCTCAACACCCCTATGCATCCATTCACTTTCAGTTCTTAATATAGACTTAAGCCTTTTTTCTGCCTTAGCTTCACGTTCTAATCTGTCAGCCTTAAGCTCTAAAAATTTCGAATAATTGGCATCATATAAATATGTCTTACCAAAATCAAGCTCAAGCATTCTAGAGCAGATGCGTTCAAGGAAATATCTATCATGTGTAACCATAATAAGACCATGCTTAAACTTAATTAAAAACTTCTCTAAAAATGAAATAATATTATTATCCAGATGGTTTGTCGGCTCATCTAGAATCATAAAATCACATGGAGTTGATAAAACCTTTGCTAAGGCTACTCTTTTTAATTGTCCTCCACTAAAATCCTTTGTGGTAATTGTAGGATCATTAAATCCCATTTTAGATAATATTGAAGTAGCCTCATATTCCTTAATAGGATTATCCTTAGTTGAGGCCTCCATTATAATATCAAGAAGGGATTTAGTAGGGTCAAACCTACTATCTTGGGAAAGATAATTAATTCTTGCTCCTCCTGATATAGTAATACTACCACTTTGTGGCTTTTCCTCTCCTATAATCATTTTAAGAAGCGTAGTCTTTCCTGTACCATTAACTCCTATAACTCCAACCTTATCATTATCAGATATTGAAAATGAGGCCTTATCTAATATAGGCCTTTCTATATATTTAAAAGAAACTTCATCAAATGTAATATTCATAAAAAATCACCAAATCTAAAAATTATTTTAGTATGCATTCCATACCAACCTTTTGAACCTTTAGTCCAACGCTTTTATAAAAGGCCATAGCACTATCATTACCCTCCCATACATTTAGGGTAACATTATAATAATTATTCTTTTTAGCATAATCAATAACATAATCATAAAGCATATGACCTATATGCTTACCACGAGCTTCTTCATCAACACATAAATCATCAATATATAGGGTTTTAACATCAGTTAAAATATTATCATTTATATGCTGCTGATGTATACAGAAGGCATATCCTAAAACCTTACCACTATCATATACAAAAATAGGTCTTAGAGGATCATTTATGATTTCTTTAAGCTCATTATATGTGTATTTTGTAGCAGGACCATTAAATAGGTCAGGACGTGCAATATGATGTACCATATTAACCTGAACTAATAGTCTTAAAATATCTTCAATGTCCTTTTCTTCTGCAAGTCTTATCATATATGAAACCTCCTTAAATATAGACAAAAATATTATAGCACAAAAAAGAGTGAGTTTCCTCACTCTTCTAAAATAAGTATATAATACTTCATTTTTATTCTAATTCTTTTAAAACATTAAATGTTTCATTTATTACATCATATTTTGTCCAATCGACAGCTTTAAGCAATTCATCGATAAATGAAAATACTTTCTCAGGTGACATTATGGCAAAAGTTACACCTAATTTTGCCTTTGAAATATATCTTCTTTTAGATAAGAACGCCCTAGCTAGCTCCTTAATTGAATCAACATATTCTATTGAGCGCTTTACAACAACTTCATTCATTTTATCTTCAGCTAATGCAGAAAGCACAACATCCTCTAAAGCTCCAGATTGTTCTAAAGGGATAACCAATAAATATGTCTTAAAGTTAGATTTTTGGTTAGTAAAAGCAGTCTCCATTGATACATTTGCCCACTTGTTTGACTTAAATTCGATAGTTGTATTTTTTAAAAGCGTGTTTTCTATTTCTTTATTATCTTTAAGATCCTTATCATGAATTAATAGTATCTTTTCAAAAATATTTTCTTCTTTATAATCATTCTTTTGAATTGGAAAAATGTATTTTTTAAAGAAATTCGAAAAATTATCACATCCACCAACACTGCATACCAACACATATGAATTATTCTTCGCATACCAAAAAGCGTATTCATCATTATTAGTATCATATTTTGGTGTCATTTGTTTTTTTGTGTTTTTTCCTTCTTTATATACTTTGTATCCATATTGATTAATCAGAATATAGCTTATTAAAATTGCATCTGTTTTTCCTTCACATAACACTAATGAATTCATATTATATTCTTACCTCAAAGTCAAAGTTTTCACGATTTTCTCTTACTTCTTTAGCAGATAGAGTTCTAGATACAGTCTTATTTGATTCATAATCTTTTCTAAGCGTAATAAAATTAATGTCTGAATTATCAACTAAAGAATCTATTTTTAATAATTCGTCAACCGCCTCTATTGAGTGGGTAGTAATAAATAGTTGAACATCAAATTTTTTGCAGGCCTTATCAATAAAATTAAATACATTATCATAGTTTTTTATGTGAATTGCTGTTTCAAATTCATCAATAAGTAAAATTCCCTTATTAGCAGCTGCAATTCCTCCAGCTATGCTTAACATCTTCTTTACACCATCACCATAACATGAAAGTGGTATAATACCAATTTTAGAATTTTTTACACATTCAATAGGTTCCATAAAATCATCAGGTACGTATAATACGTCCTCAATATTTGGATCAAACATTTTCAAGGCTTCAATAACTATTTTTTTGTAAGTTTCATTTTTTACAATCTTTCCAAACAAATGATTAATACCAGCATAATCAACTGGTGAAATATAAACAACCTTCATTAGTTCATCTTTTTCTTTTTTTACTGTATATTGTCCCGCATTTAATGGATTCAATCTAATATCTTTCTCAATTCTATTACTTTTTTGTGTGGCAGCGTTATAAAAATCATAACTTATTTTTCCATTAAATTGGTTAATATTTAGAACTTGATTCATACCAAATTGTTTTGAAAAGATATTAAGCTCTTGAGGATTAATAATTGTTTGAATAATATTTCCATTTAAAGAATATCTCAGTGAATTTCCTGATGTAAAATCACATGTGATATTAATGCCTGAATTTTCTTTATCCTTTGGCAGCATATTAGAAAATTCAGTAAAAAAAGTTCCTGCACGCAACTGTTTTATTCTTGTTGTGGTCATCATTAAAGCATTATTTATAGTTGGATTAGATATCAATTTTATCGTTTCAAGGAAGCTTGTTTTACCTGAATTATTATCTCCAACTAAAACATTAATCCTATTAAGGTTATTAAGTTCTAAATTCAATAACCCTCTAAAGCTTTTTACATTTATTTTTTTTATTCTAGTTTCCATAATACCACCATTTTATTCAAATTTTATAACAATTCTTTTTCCCAAACCATCCGCTATTCTTTGAAGCATTTTTAAAGATAAATTATATGTTCCACTTTCAATTTTACTAATAGTGCTTTGCTGTATTTTTGTAATTTCAGATAATTCCTTTTGAGTAATATTACTACTATTTCTTGCTTCAACAATCAAATTTCCAATTGAGCTTAATGATTCAACATAATTATCAGTATCATCATTAAATGTTACTTTAGATAAATTTTTATCTAGATATGTTAAAAAATCATCCATTTGATACCACCTTCAAAATAATTTTACTGTTTTTTTAAAAAAATGTCAAATATTTTATATCATATAAGACATATTTCGTTTGTCACAACGCTATTTTATGTTTTATATAACATATTTTTAATAAAAATCATTATTTTTTGTAAATAAAAAACCATAAGTGAACCAATTCTATTGGTCCAACCTATGGTTATTTTTATCTAACACCAAAGGTGTTTAATATTATAATGGTAAATCCTTCTTTCTGAACTTAATAGCTCCACATACATATCCTACCATACCAATTACAACAAGTATTAGAAGCTTCCAAATCCACATATATCCACCATCAAGTACATTAACTACATCAAATAATGAAATGATTGATACATAATTAAAGTAATTTAAGGCTCCAATACGGATAACTGATGGTATTACATGTGAACCAAATAATCCAAGCATTGTAGCTACTAGGAAGAACATTGATAATCCTCCACCAAGAGCCATGCTCTTCTTTGAACGATCATAGTAGCATGATGTAAAGAAGTTAATACCAGAAATTGCAAATAACACAAGGAATGCTCCAAGATTAATTATTAATAGCTTTCCTACAGTTAATGTTGTATCAACATCAGCTATGAAATAGCATACAACTGATGTTAATGTTGTAAGCACAAACATTGCCGCAATTGAACCAATTAGGAATACACTTTGTGTAAATGTTACCTCTCTACGCTTTGTAGATGTAGATAGTATATATGCCATTGATCCTGTATCTACCTGTCCTACTATTAGGTTATTAGATACCATAATGATATAAATAATTGGTAATAATAATCCTGCCATCTTAAAGAAGATTGAACCAACAATTAATCCATATAGATCCATAGCACCAATTTCTGAAATTGCATCTGATACCTGTGTAGGAAGACTATCTAGGAATGATCCTGCAATATCAAGTCCAAGATCAGATTTAATCTCTTGGATTTTTGCTGTAGTCTTTTCTGCATCTGTAAGTTTTGACATTTCATAATCTAGTCTTTCTTGATATGTAAGTGTTGCAGTATATGAAATATCCTTAACCTTATCATATGTAAATCCAAACTCATCATATGACTTTAATGTAACACCATAATCACTTAGTGATTCTACTGTAGCCTTTACTGCCTCTTCACTTGTAGTATTATAGGCAATAAGTACTGCAGTAGCATTCTCTGCTCTATCATGCTCCCACTCAATTCTTTCATCACTTGAAAGATATTCCTTTGCCTTTGTTGAAGTATTACCTAATACTATTTGAGTACAATCCTCCTCTAAATATGAAGAAAGATTTAATATAAACTCCTCTGGAGCCTTATCTCCATAGCTTACATAATTATCATTTAAAGCTCCATTAGGGTTTACTGCAAACATCATTACATTATATATTTTTTTAGCCTCAGCTGTATCGCTTGTATATGTACTATCTACTGCAAGTGCATACTTGTATGCATATGCAGTAAGATCTGCTACTGCAGCCTCATAAGCAGGCTTTACGAATGCATTTTGGAAGGCTTTAGTCTTTGCAGTAGTGCTATCTTCACCACCTGCAATAAGTGTAGTATATGTTTCACCATATATAGCTTGATTATTACTATTGCTTGCGCTAGTGTAGAACTCACTTACAAAAGCCTCATCAAAATAATTAACACCATTAATTGAAATCTCATATGTAGAAATTGACTCCTTCTTCATATTAGATTCAATATTAGCCTCAATAATTGTAGTCTTAATACTATCCTTAACCTCACCAATATCAGACTTTCCTGAAATTAACATAACACATGATAGCATGAAGCATACAGCTAATGTGATAATCATCCACATTAATCCATTTGCCTTGCATGATTGTTTAAATAATGCCTTTGAAAACATAATTATTCTCCTTCCTTATCCTTCATTTTATCCTTGAAATACTTTTCAAGAGTATATTTAACCTCAGAGATGAATTTTACATCAAGTCCCTTTAGTGACTTGAATAAATCATTAATATCATCATCTAAAACCTCAACAGTAACCTGATTATATTGATCCTGTAATCTTAAAATCTTATATCCCATACCCTGGAATTTCTTATAATCGGCTTCATTATTAAACTCGATTTTAAAATCATTTTCTTTTCTATTTCTAATCGCATTCATATCTGCGATATCTACAATATGACCATCAGATATCATAGCTACTCTATCACATGTTTGTTCCATTTCCTCAAACATATGAGATGACATAAATATTGTCTTACCCTTCTTATGCTCAGCCTTAATAATTTCAAGGAAGGCATCACGCATAAGTGGATCTAGTCCTGTTGTTGGCTCATCTAGAATGATTATTGGTGAATCATTCATAAGAGCCGCAACAAGAGCTGTCTTTTGCTTCATACCCTTACTCATTCTTTTTAGATTTGCTCTTGGGTCTAGCTGAAGACGCTCAATTAAATCATTAGCGTAGCTTAAATCCTTAAGCCCTAAGAATCCTGCCTGTGATTTTAAGAAATCAATACCTGTATTTAAATCTGGGAAGGCTATTTCACCTGGTACATATCCAATAGACTTTGCTATTTCTGGTGAGTTTTGCCAAGACTCCATACCATATACCATACATTTACCACTGGTAGGCTTAATATAACCTAAAATTGAACGAATTGTTGTGGTTTTACCACTACCATTAGTTCCAACAAATCCAATCATTTCTCCCTTATGAATCTCAAGATTAATATCAAATACTCCTCTTCCTGATCCATAATCCTTAGTTAGATTTTCAACCTTTATGATTACGTCATTACTTTCCTGCATTTAAAGCACCTCCGAAATCCTTCTCTTCCTTATAGAACTTCATGAAGAAATCCTCAAGGGTTTCCTTTATATTATTAAACTCCTTTAGCTCAAATGATGAGAAATATTCAATAAATGTATTAATATTCTTATCATCAACTGTAACGTCAACAGCACCAGCAATATTATCATCCTTAATAATATTAATCTTACTCTTATCGTATGTATCCTTAAATCTCTTATAATTAGAAATATCCTTAAATACAATACGATAATGCTTTAGTGAGGCATGCTTCAAATCATTTGCCATAAACTCTGAAACAATTCTTCCATCCTTAATAATAGCAATACGATCACATGTCGCATCTACCTCACTAAATATATGTGATGATAAAAGAATTGTTTTACCTCTTTCCTTCTCCTCACGAACAAAATCAATAAAGCGCTGCTGCATAACAGGGTCAAGACCTGATGTAGGCTCATCTAATATTAAAATCTTAGGATCTGACATAAATGCTGTAACAATCGCAAGCTTTCTTTTAACACCAAGGCTCATATGCTTAGTATCTCCCTTAAGCACATTATCCTCTAGATTAAAAATATCAAGCATTCTTTTAAGCATTTCCTCATTATGTATACCATACATATCCTGCATCATCTTAATGAACTCCCAACCAGTTAAACCTGCAGGAAGTGCAATCTCACCTGGTATATATCCAACATTACTTAAGATTTCATGATAATCTTTAAATGTGTTCTTACCAAGCATTCTACACTCACCAGCCCCTGGATGTGAGAATCCCATCAAATGACGAATTGTAGTAGACTTACCAGCTCCATTAGGTCCTAAGAATCCAAATACTTCACCCTCATTAACAGAAAATGAAACATCGAACACTCCTCTTCCAGAGCCATAATCCTTTGTTAAATGACAAACCTCAATTACTGCCATATATTAAAACTCCTTTCCATTTTCAAACCATATTCTAATTTCGAACTATAGTTTGACTTCGTTTACAATTAGGAGTATACTAGTCCTAGAAATAAAAGACAACAGGCAATATTTTGACTTATGTCCAATTTTGGACAACAGTCTTAAAATTGTCTAAAATTGGAGGCGCTTTCATGACAGAATATAGAAATGCATTAAGATCAAAAAGATTAATTAGAGAAGCATTTGCACAGTTAATAAAGGAAAAACAGGATATTTCAAAGATAACAGTATCTGAAATTGTTAAACGTGCTGATATCTCTAAATCAACCTTCTACTGCCACTATAATGATATATATGCAGTAGCTGATGAGTTTGGTGATGAGATAATAGATTTAATGAATAAAACACTAGATGCCTATATCGCTCATAACAATCCTGATGATATTCAAACCTATGCACATCAGATAATAAAAGCTTTGCTTGAAAATGAATCATTATATAGAAAGCTATTATCAAGTAATATGACATATTCATTTATTGAAAAGCTAAAAAGCATATTTATTGATAAGGTATCAAAAGGTGTAAAGCTTAAGGCTTTATCACAAAATCCTAATGTAAGAAGGATTGAAATAGATATTATAGCAAATGCTATAATCTATTCATTTGTTGACTATTTCAAATCTGAGGATAGACTAGGCTTAGGATCATTAGAGGAATTATCTAACGTTGTAGATGAGCTACTTACATCATTTAAAAAGCTTGAAGCATAAATCTTGTTCTAGGACAAGATTTTTTTTACAAAAAATAGTCATACAAAAATGTATGACTACTTAATCTATATACAAATGGGCTATAAAGTTATCGGATTGGAAAGGAAAGAAAAAAACAAAGCCCCATTTGCCAAAAATAATTATAATAGACTCTTAACGCACTCGCGTACAAGATTCATATCAGCTGTTGGCTCAAAACGAGCTACAACATTACCACTTCTATCTACAACAAACTTAGTGAAATTCCACTTGATATCAGGATTCTTATCATAATTTTTATCAAATTGTCTTAGCATTTGATCCATTCTAGATGCAAAATCTCCTTCACCAAATCCTTCAAATCCTTTTTGAGACTTAAGATATGTGAATAATGGTAAAGCATTCTCTCCATTAACATCACTCTTCTTAAATTGCTCAAACTGAGTCTTATAATTTAGAGTACAGAATTCATGTACCTCATCATCACTACCTGGTGTTTGATTTCCAAATTGGTTACAGGGGATATCAATTACCTCAAATCCCTTATCATGGAATTCCTCATACATAGCCTCAATAGGAGCATATTGTGGTGTAAATCCACATCCTGTTGCGGTATTAACAATAAGCATTACCTTACCCTTATTATTACTTAAAGAAAAAGATTCTCCATTTCTTCTTTCTAAATTAAAATCATAAATGTTCATATTTATACCTCCATTTTCATTTTATACAATTCAATTTTATACAATCTTTTATTAAACGTCAAATATAACGCTCAAAAAAAAGAGACCTTGTGATTTCACAAAGTCTCTTATTCAATACCTCTAAATAATTGATATCGTTCCTTTTCAATAATATCATATTTCTTATTGGCAGCCTCAATAACCTCATTAGCGTCAGTAAGAACCTTATCCTGATGCTTCTTAAACATCTCTACAACACTCTTATCAAGCTTATTATCATTAACATTTTGATCAAGTATTGTATTAACTACATTAATATCCCAGGCTTCCTTATATGATCTTTTAGCAACAAGGGCAGATATTACATCTGATACCTGTAAAACCTTTTGGTCTAGGGTCATATTCTCACCCTTAACCTTATTAGGATATCCGCTACCATCAAGACGTTCATGGTGGCGATATGCTATTTCTACAATATCATAATCCATATTTCCTGATAATATTTCCTTAGTATATGTAACATGCTTCTTCATTACTCTATATTCATTATCAGTAAGCTTATCAGGCTTATCTAGGATTCTTAAAGGAATAGAAACCTTACCTAAGTCATGACATAGTCCTGCAATATAGATTTTCTTTCTTCTTTCCTTTTTTATTTTCATAAATCCAGATAATCTATACGCAATAATAGCTGTAGCCTTAGAATGGGCTAGAGTTGTTTTATTATACATTTCGAATAATGATGCAAGCATTGTAATAAACTGGTTTCTTTCTCTAAATCCATAAATCATTTTAGAAATGAAATTATAAACAACAGTCTTATAATGCATAGAATTAACTTCATATAGGATATCTGTCTTCATTACAAGCTTTGTAAGAGCTATAACATCAACTGGTCTATAATCCTTAGGATCAACCATAAGCTTACGGTAGGCTGCATCCTTATCATTTAAATCATTTAAATATTTAACATACTTCTTACACATAGAAAATGTCTTACCATAGGCATCAAGGCCTAATCTTTTAGCCGCATTTACATTATGTAATAGCACCTCAGCAAATCCCTTTACTGGAGAAAAGTATTTTAAGAATAGATATGTTTCAACAGAAACATCTCCTCCATCCTCTCTCTTAGATAGCTTACCAACATCATTAAAGCATGATAAAAATACCATTTTCTTAACAATATTTTTAGGTAATGATTGAATTCTACATACCTTTAATACAACATAGGCTAGCTTAATATTATATTCAATTTGCTTGCGGTCAATTCTTCCTATGAAATCTATAGCAACCTGCCATAAATTATTAATAGGAACTATATTTCGGCAATTGGGCTCGCGCATATAATATCCCCTACTTTTCAAAAACTATCTAATCTTATTATAACATAAGATTACATCTCTTTACAAATGAAAAGGGCATTTTATATGCCCTTATTTTAATTTGCAAGCTTTACAATTAAATAAATAACGCCAATTGGCCAGCAAAAAACAAATAATAGTATTGCAACGACTATATTGACATTCTTTTTCTTTAGCTCCTCTGCGCCATTATTAATAGCATCAGCTATTTTATTACCTTCACTTTTATAATATGGTGCCTTGTAATTAGGATTTGCAGTACCACAGTACTTGCAGCACTTATCACCTTTATCCATTTGTGCTCCACAATTAGGGCACTCATTTACTGTATTATCACTCATATTATTCCCCCTAACATAATTTATTGAAGAAATATATATATTATAACAACAATTGCAATTGCAATTAATATAATTTTATTTTTCTTTTTCTTTTTACTATCATCTTCACCAGGATTAAGATTATCATCCTCTTTTACATTAGATAATAATGATATCCTATGAGGTGCTAAGCTTTTAGGATCAAAATATGGATTCTTAGAGCCACAATATTTACAAACCTTATCCGTCTTTTGTAAATCATTACCACAGCTTTTACATTCCATTATTACCTTATCACTCATAATTATTCCTTATCGTCATTAGCAAATCTCTTTTCAGGCATTACCTTAATCTCATTTGCAGCTGATGCCTCATCAGACTTAACCATTAGCTTATCCTGGAAGGATAATCCAAATGGAATTACTACATATAAGGCAATGCTTATAAGAATAATAGACCATGAAATTGCTACATTATAATTAATATCACTCTTTAGTAAAAATCTTACTAAAAGAGGCTCAAATTGTAATAATATACCAAGTCCTACTATTGTTGCTGAAGAACCAGTCTTTGCATTAGACATTAATGCGAAGCATACTCCTCCAATAAATAATAGAGATACTATAACCTTACAAGCTATAAAGCAGGCTAAGGCCGCATCACTTGGAAACTTATTATTAAATGATAAAGTAAATATTAAACCAATTACTAAAATAATAATTGAAGCTACAATAAAGCTAATCTTTAATCTATTCATTTTCTAATCCTCCCTCTTATATAAAGGCTCTCCACATTCTGGACAGAACTTCTTAGATGGATCTACCTCTGCATTACATTTAGGACAATTATGTACAAGCTTAGTTCCACACTCTGGGCAGAACTTCTTAGAAAAATCAATAAGCTCATTGCACTTAGGGCAATGCATCATATTCTTCTTTGGCTCCTCTGCTTGTGGGATTATAGTAGAAGCTCCGGCTCCAATACCATTAGCCATTCCCATTCCCATACCGACACCCATTATAGTTGCGGCCCCATTATTATTCTTAGCACCAGCCTCATAAACATCATATCCTCTAATTGTACGATAGTTTTGATCTCCAAGCTGGTCAAACTCTGCCTTCTTATGAAGAATCTCATTAAGCTTATCAAACTCATCATTTGGTACATTAATTGATTCAATAGCGAAGCTTACTAAATCAAATCCATACTTCTCACATTCAGGAGTATAATCAGTAATAAATGCTTCTACAATCTCATCAATATGTGCCTCAATTTCAAAGAATGTGATTTTTCTTGAAACAATATATTCAGTTAATAGCTTCTTAATAATTTGATTAATCTTTCCTCTGAAGAATGTTTGAATAACATTAAAATCAATTGTAGCACCCTTCATAAGTGTACCAACTAATGTTTGGAAGAAATATTGGTAATTAGAAAGTCTAATTCCCATTTGTCCTCTTGCTCTAACATTAATTTGAATATTATACTTAGGATCAATAAGTTTTAATGGATCTGCTGTCCCCCATAATAAGTCAAGCTTTATTCTCTTATTAATAAAATAAATCTCAATTGGATATGGGTTAGTACCATAAAATGCTTTTGTAAATCCCTTTAGGATAGGTAAAAGCTCAGAATCAATTCTTACTGTACCTTCCTCAACAATCTTTTCAATTTTACCATTATGAACAATTATCGCTACCTGTCCTGGTGAAACAACTAGCTTAGAATTCCTATTGAATTCTGTAACTGGATGCTTATTGATTAACCAGTTAACTCCACTACCATCATACTTAATAAGCTCATAAAATGCCATTATAAAAACCTCCCTATCTATCTACCTACTAGATTATATTCTTCCTTAATAGCCTTTTTATTATCATACATAGCTCTATCAGCCTTATTGAATGTTTCCCTATAATCCTTACCACCATTAAATATAGCATATCCTCTTGCGACTGAGAATATTAAATCTACATCCTCATATGTAATATGGCTATATCTTAATGTGTTATCAAACTCACTAATAACATTCTTATAATTCTTAAGGTCATCTCCATAAAGGATAACAATAAACTCATCTCCACCAACGTGGAAGCATTTAGATGTCTTAAAGATTGTAGGAAGTATGTGACCACATCTTACAATTAAATGACATCCAAATCTATGTCCATATGTATCGTTTGTTACCTTAAGATTATTAACATCCATAACTACTAATCCAAAATCAACATTATTACCTAATGATAGTTCTTTATTAATTCTATCAATTTCAAGCATATATGATCTTTCATTTAAAAGACCTGTTAAATCATCATAATATGTTAATTGCTCAAGCCTTGCCTTACCCTTATATTCTCTTACAATAGAATGATAGCTTCTGTAAGCTAATACAATAATAATAACAACTAGAGCAATAAAATTAATCTTTTCACCTGTACCATTAAAATATGCATAATTATAATGTGCATCAAAGCCCATTATTGTAATTGTACATCCAACCATTAAAATACCAAAATAATAAGGCTCAACAACAAGTATTCCACCTTGAATAATAGCTATCATTAAAAATCCTGTAGGAGCTACTCCATAATCTAGGTCTAAAATACTTAAAACAACACCATATATAAACATAAGCAATACATGTGTATGAAGCCATGCAGAAAGTCCTAATGATGAAATCTTCTTCTTTTTATTAAGTATTAGGACAATAAGTCCTACTAGATTAATTATTGAAACATAAATATATGATGCAAGGTAGGTATTATCACTAAGGCTTGAGCCGAATGAATCATCAATAAACCAATAAATAACAAGACCAATAGATCCAAGTAACGCAAGAGACATTATTACAATGAAAAGATTGATATATTTCTCTATATGCTTACCAAGTATTCTAAATATTGTTATTCTTTCTCTTAGCTTAGCCTCATTCATACTACCACGTATAATCAATTTAGATAGGTTTGATATCTTATTGATTACTTTTCCTTTCTACCTAACTTAATAGGTTATTTCATCTAATAATAGATGTTATAATAAATTGCACTGTGGATCCTTTGCTGTACTACTAAGGCAGTTATACTGACCTTTTCGGGGTGATTATTACCACAGTCTTTTTTCTAATTTTGATTCGGTTAATTAAGGCTTAAATGACCTTTCATGAAGAACGTGAATAAATGATTAGAGAGCTTCC
>Ga0247609_10003203_pt1 | contig 16694 bp, 20 predicted proteins | sample 172DNAGHGlowgp2_FD_193487 | JGI IMG/M metagenome (GOLD analysis project Ga0247609, IMG submission 193487) | Sheep rumen microbial communities from Palmerston North, Manawatu-Wanganui, New Zealand - 1728 DNA GHGlow gp2 | ecosystem: Host-associated > Mammals > Digestive system > Stomach > Rumen ...
AAACCTTGATACGGTCAGACACGTTGTAGTCGAGTGCCACACGAGTAGTGAAACGATTCATGCCCTGCTTGATGATGTAGTTGCTCTGTGTATCCCAACCACCAGAAACGCGGAAGGTTGCCTTCTCACCACCACCACTCAGGTTGACACTGTGTGAATGCTGCATACCGAACTGTGTAACGGCGTCCACCCAGTCAGTGTTATCATTATACATATTATATTCAGCCCATTCTGGTGCATAAGCAATTTCAGGGATGAAGTTGTTAGAAGATTTGTCAGCGAAGCTGGACTCCTGACGAGGATTGAAGTATGCCTCCTTCATGTACATGGTGTAGTCGTCACCATTGAGCAGCTTATAACGCTTGTAAATCCAGTTGCCAGTGAAACGGTAGTTGTAGCTGACTCTCGTCTTACCTCTCACACCGCGCTTAGTCTTGATTTCAATGACACCATTGGCACCTTTCGAACCCCAAATAGTCTGCGCAGCAGCATCCTTGAGGACGGTGATGGACTCAATATCATCAGGGTTCACCTGCAAGAGTTCAGCGAAGCGCTCGTTGTTGGCATTCTCATAATCGAAGCCATCTTCCACTGTGATGGGGTTACCGTTCACAACGATAAGTGGGTTCTGGTTACCATGAATGGTGGATACACCACGAAGACGGATAGTGGTACCTGCACCAAGGTCACCTGAGTTGGCAACGATGTCAAGACCTGCGATACGTCCCTGAAGAGCTTCATCGACAGATGTCATACCGACACCTTCAAACTCTTTCATGTCAATGGTTTGAGCTGCTGTGGCAATCTGGTCCATTGGGATGGCGAGACCTGTGCTCGGGCTCCTGCGGACAGCAGTGACCACAACGTCTGTAATGACAGTATTACTCTTAAGGACAATCTTTCCGAAAGCTTTCTTGTTGATAGGCAGCTCCACTGTCTGACAACCGATGTAAGAGATTCGGATCTTATCCTTAGGATTCTTAATTGCAAAAGAGAAGTTACCGTTGATATCGGTAGTTCCATGGGCGACGATACGATTGTTGTGGTCAACTTCCACCACATTACACATCATCAAAGGGTCGAAATCATCCCAAACCTGACCGCTGATAATGTCGCCCGCCTTTACTTGCGCGCTCATCTGAACACAGAAGCACGCTAAAAGCATGAGGGTTGATATTATTTTTTTCATATTCTGAACTATTATTCTGATGTAAGTGGCTTATAAGAATAGACGAATTGGGTTGCGATTTCGTTACCCTTAGAATCGTAGTGAGCGCCATCTGCAAAAATCAATGGATCCTCGATAGCGTGAATGACAACAAATGAAGAGTTGTTGAGTCTCACATTATTAGGATTAGTGATAGCACCGGAGCTTTCCAACCAATATTCACGTGCCATCAGGTTGTAAGCACCATCCTTGATGACCACCTTGGTCTGATTTCCGCCCAAAGCTTTTTCACCTGAATATCCATTGCGGCAGTCTGTTACGTACATCTGGCCACCTTCCACCTTGACATCCAATTTGTAAGGACGTCCGGGAGAATACTTGCCACCCCATGACTCTTCGCCTGTTGCCTCGTCCACCTGAGTGGCCTTGATCAACTCTGTCTTACCAGTTTCGAAGACACCTGCTGTATCCACGTCAACGAAAATAGCATTGTCCTGAATATGATACTTCACGAAATCAAGCATCACTTCCTTGATGGAGTCTGCACGAGACTTCAAGTTGTCTTCTGCAGTTGAACCTGGACCTGTATAACCCATTTCCAAGTCATATTCCTCGGCTGCTGCAAGGTCTTCCAGTGTTGGGAGTCCTGCTTCATAAGCCTTCTTCATGGCTGCATTCGTTGGTGCATATACAGTATAGTGGTAGTTGTTCAACAAGTAAGTTGCCTTGTTGGTCGTTGCATCCTCTGAACCGATCAAGCCAGGAGCCTTCAGGTTGAAGAGGTTTCCATAAGTCTGGTCGGCAGCCTGCCAGCCGTTCTTCGAGTTAGCCTTGCTAACAGCACATGCCTCAACGATGCCGAAGAACTCTTTGAAGATAGAATCGTTATTCTCCGGATCCATGCCAGGAACCACTGCATCATGCAGAGTCTTGGCTACTGAATTAGGAGTACCCATTACAACGCCATCCAATGCAAGGGTGATACCATTGCGAATGTCTTCGCCATCATAAGCGTCAACAGTTACCAATGGCTGACCAATGTTATTGTGGTAAGAGCCAGAAACTTCATAGTTCTTCTCGCCCTTCTTCTCAATCTTCACGAAATTGCGGCCCTTGGTCTTATAGTACTTCTTACCTTCACGGAATGGCTCCACCACGATGATGTTGTCGAGCATGTCTTCCATACGGTTGTTGAGAATGCCGTTGCTCACACCGCCTCTGAGAGGAGTTGCTGTGCCTCTCTTGGTGAATGTGCCATCCTCATTCTCATCGCACTCATAGATGTTTGCATAGAGCTGCAGTTTCTCATCCAACTTGAACTCCCACATTCTCTTCACGGTCTGACCATAAGAAACAGGGTCGATGTAAGTCAAGAGACCATCGTTGGTTGGAAGAAGGAAGATGAAACGAGACACCATAGAGTTGAGGTAGTAGTTGTAGTTCATTGGTGTAATGACATTGTCCATCACTGTGAAGTGAGTCTTGTCAATCACTGCAGGGAACAACACTGAAGAGTATGATGCAGGAGCAAACACCTTGTTGGTCAGGAACACAAGACCATTACAACCGAGATATACGCTATCCACATCTTCCTTGGTGATGCCGAGAGGTTCGTTTGCATCGTTCAGCACTGCGTTGAACTTGGAAGGAACAGAAGAGGTGAAGGCCTGAATCTGGTTCACACGAATCAAGTCGTCAAGCACAGAACTTGGCGTGTTCTCGATTGTACCATAGTACTTTTCAATCACACCACCGTTCCACCAGTTCTGGATAGCCTGGTCGGATGGCACCAACATGATTGCCATATCTTCCATCATTGGTTGACGGTCGTTGGCAATTTCAGGAATGTAACCGTTCCATCCTGGGTCGAATTTCAAAGAACCGTCGAATGTGTTTCCGTTTTTGTCATACATGAACTTCACGCTGCTTGCCATCGTTGAACCGAATGAGCGGTCAGAGAAGTAGCGCTTCACAAAAACAGAGTCATAGTTTGTTCCTTTCGACAGGTTGAAAGTCTCACGCAAATTGAGAGAGTCTTTAGGTGCAGCGAAACGCTCAATAATGCTGCTGAAGATAGTCATCTTTGGACTCTTGCGAATGATTTCTGACATATTGTCCAATGGAACAACCACCTTATCCACCTGATGAACGAAACCGTTCTTACAGAAAATGTTGGCATTGGTCACACGAGAATTGTTGACGTAAATGTCATCTGAGTGGAATGTTCCTTCTGGCTGATTGTAGATGAAATCAATGTCCGAGAAACTCAGCTGGTTAGATGTCACGAACTTACCCGTGAAATGAAGCATAGGTGCTGGATTCGATGCATCCGTGAAAAGGACGATAGTATCGCGGTTGGCACGCATCTCGTTGAAATACGGGTTGTCGGGCAGAATGCCGTCTGCTTCCTTGGTTGAAATGACCATCACGGAGTCGAGTAACGACATCGATGTGGCACGACGGCAAACCTCACCTTTCGCTGGACGACCTGTACCTGGAGCCTGAGCTGACGAGAGCATCGTGGTCGAATACGGGTTGTCAATCATTGACGTGTTGAGCAAGAGCTTCTTCTGCGCCAGCGAGAGGTCTTCATACTTCTTGACACCCCAATCGTTGTGCGCGTAGAAATCCGCGAACGCATCATCGTCAGCGATGAACATTGTTTTACTACCGGTCTTGGAAAGAATCTCAGCTTGTCCAAGATCGTCAATCAGATGCAGATAGTTGGTGAAGTTACCCTTGTTCTTCATGTACCCATAGATGTTGTCCAGACCTGAAGGCTGGTCTTCATCCAAGTTGTAACGGTCAGAACATGAGAAAATTCCCAAACCTGCAGCACACAGCGCACCCCCTACCAAGAGGTGTCTGCACAGTTTTTTCCTCTGAAAGTTATACAACATAATTATTAATTAGAATAGATTGTTTGTCCTTCTAAATGTAAAAAGTTTTTAGTAAAAAGTATTATTCAATTCTTAGCTATCTGTTCCCGTGGTCATATTTGGCCAAATTCCCACGTTAACCATATAACTTTTGCAAAGAAACGACTTTTTCAAGATATAAGCAAAAAAAAAATTAAAAGAATTGCAATAAAACTTAAATTTAACAATTCAGACTCCTTTTTGAGCCATTTTTGAGTAATTTTAAACACTAAATAGCAAAAAAAACAAAATAAAAACAGCACTTGACAACAGACCAAGGAACGAAGTGGAGAAAAGGGTTCTGCATGAATGAGTGAAGCACAAAAAAGGGGCTTCAAGAGCCCCTAAACCGACATCGTCGACATCGGCAAGTCGATGTCGTCGACGTCGGTGAGTCGATGTCGACGACGTCGATTTTCCGGTTACTTGTACCAGACCTTTCTGCCATTGACGATATAGAACCCATGGGATGGGGCTGTCACCCGACGTCCCGTCAGGTCGTAGATGACATCATCATCATTGTCCGCGCCCGACTTTGACGACGGAACTTCTTGGATGGATGAAGGATCTGCAACCGCTTTGGCGGAGAGGACTTTTTGCCAATAGTAATTGCCGCTTTCCAGGCGTGCAGTCATTGTAAAGGAAGTATCTTCCTGAGGCGCTGTAAATTTGCCAGTATTGGAGAGCACATCAGGATTAGACGACGTCCAACTCAATGTCACATTCTCTGCAGGAGTGAAGAGAATGTCCATATCGCCAGATACCCTTGAGAAGTAGTTTCTCTTAAAGTAGGTGTCACTATATTGCTTGTAATTGTAGGCAATGGCATGCTGCGGCTGCAACTTATAGCCCCAACAGGGAACGCCATCCTCGCTCACAGCAGTAAAGCACAGCACTTTGGCGTTAGTGCCTTCAAGAGTTTGCTCAGCCACCACACCATAATATGAGGTTGAACCCAACCTCACCAGAATGTACGATTTCCCTTCATCTGTATATGACCAAGAGCCTCGAGAGCCACCTGTCACCTTACCGTCAGCAGACAAATGAATGGTGGAAGGGGTAGATTCTTGCATCACGGAGTGATTCAGTTTATAGGGATGAAGGATGATGTGATAATCGCCCTCGATGTCGGCCGCGTTCCATGGTTGAGTGGAGGCAATTGACTCGTCTGTGGTCGCTTCGCCATCAAATTGGAACGGAGCGGCACATAGCCAGCCTTTTTTATTCTGGTAGAGTTGATAGACACGTATTTGGTGGCCTATCGTTCCATCGTTGAACTTGGTGTGACATACGAGGAAGGTACGACCTTGTGTGTCTTGGCAGACAGAGTTGTGTCCTTGAGCACACTCCCCTACCTGCATCAAGCCCCATCCGTTCATGGCGCCAATAAGCTTCATACCCTTGTTTGTGATAGCATTGGCACCAAAATTGAGTTGATAAGTCGTATAAGTAGCCAAGTTGCCAGACGCATCCTTGTAAGGGCCATCAGGCTTGGCTGAACGGAACACACGCATCTCATAGCCGCCATCTGGAGCAAAGCCACCATAGCTCATGAAGAGGTAGTAGTAGTTGCCAATATGCTGAATGTAAGGGCCCTCTCCACTGACATAGCATCCACCCGCAATGAGTTTGCCAAAGTAGGGATCGCTGGTGTAGCCTGTGAAAGAGGTTCCATTGGGAGCTTTTCCCGCATAAGTGGAGGATGCATAGGTGTAAGTATAATCACGCAAGCCTGTATTCTTGTCGAGTTTGAGCATGAAGATGCCACCTGACCATGAGCCATAGGCGAGCCACAGTTCTCCTTCTTCATCAAAGAATGCACACGGATCAATACAATTGGGCCACAGATTGCCCCAAGCGCTCGTTTTATAACGTGACGGAAGAGAAGACTGAGCACCCAGCACCACTTCAAGATCCGTGTTTTTATAATTCACACTTTTACCTGAACGCGACTGGCCATCAAAACCACCAAACACAATGGGTGCCTCGTAGGTGAAGGGACCTTCCGGATTGTCTGCAGTCATCAGAACCACAACTGATGCCCAATGGTCGCCATTTAGGCTGAGGTAATAGCACCATTTCTTCATGTTAGGATTGTAAACTATGTCTGGAGCCCACTGATCGCCAGAGACCCATGAAGCTGTTGAAGATGCATAGGTGGAACAAAATGCAGCCGCATCAAAGGAACCCAGTTCAACTTCCTCGACCTCGGTTTCGCCTGGCAGGCAACGTTTGACAGTATGAACAGGATTGCTTTGGAATGCTTTATAGGCATCTTTCGATTCATATGCACCCTTGTAATACCGGGTAATATCATTGAACGTCTTGAAATCTTTAGTCTTGACGCCATAATAATGCGAGCCGTAAATGTAGAAGGTTTCCGTAGCCTCATCCCACACCACTGATGGATCATGGACACTCTTCCAATTACGAGACGTAGTTTGATAAAGGGAATTCAATTCCGTGGCAGTCAATTCCACCATTTGTTCCTGTCCTCCCACACTTTCCTGTGCAACGCTCACCATGCTAAGTCCGAAGGACACAATAATAGTCAGTAATGTTTTCTTCATAAATAGATCTAATTTCAAAATTCGCGGCAAACTTACAAAAAAATATTTTATGTAACAAATAAAAGAAGCCAGAATTGTCTATCTCGCTACAAATGACACGATTTCATCCACATTTCAGAAAGAAATACACATCATGCCAAAGCATAATATTCTTGGCAAAGCATAAATATCTTGGCAAAGCATAAAAAAAGACCGCACACAAGTTGTATGCGGTCTGCAAGATATGAATTGTTGGCAATAATTACTCTGCGTCCTTTTCCTCTGCAGGAGCTTCTGCTGGTGCTTCTGCCTTTGGAGCAGACTTGCGAGAACGGCGAGTGCGAGTCTTCTTAGCCTCAGTCTTTGCCATGTTCTCATCAAAGTCAACCAGTTCAATGAACGCCATCTCTGCATCGTCAGAAGGACGACGTCCCAACTTGATGATGCGAGTGTAACCACCTGGACGGTCAGCAACCTTTGTAGCAACGGTGCTGAAAAGTTCTGTGATGGCATACTTGTTCTGAAGGTAGCTGAAGACAACACGACGAGAAGCGGTGGTATCCTCCTTTGACTTTGTAATCAGTGGCTCAACATACACACGAAGAGCCTTTGCCTTTGGAAGAGTCGTAGTGATTCTCTTGTGCATAATCAGCGAGATTGCCATGTTGGCAAGCATAGCCTTACGGTGAGAATGCTTACGACCAAGGTGATTAAATTTCTTATTGTGTCTCATTTTTGATTAGTCTTTGTCTAATTTATACTTGGAAATATCTGTTCCGAACGAAAGGTTCAAGCTCTCAAGCAAGTCGTCAAGCTCTGTGAGTGACTTCTTACCAAAGTTACGGAACTTGAGCAAGTCGGTCTTGTTGAATTGCACGAGGTCGCCAAGAGTCTCCACATCCGCAGCCTTCAAACAGTTGAGGGCACGAACAGAGAGATTCATATCGACAAGCTTGGTCTTCAGCAACTGGCGCATACGCAGCACTTCCTCATCAAACTCTTCATTGCCATCAAAGTCTGCATTCTCAAGCGTGATCTTCTCATCAGAGAACAACATAAGATGGTAAATGAGAATCTTGGATGCCTCTCTAAGGGCATCTTTCGGATGAATGGAACCATCAGTGGTGATTTCGAGCACCAACTTCTCATAGTCGGTCTTCTGTGCCACACGATAGTTCTCTACTGCGAACTTGACGTTGCGGATAGGAGTGTAGATAGAGTCAATGGCGATGTCGTTGATTTCTTTGCAGAACTCGCGATTCTCGTCTGCAGGAACATATCCACGACCCTTATTGATGCTCAACTCCAACTCCAATGTTGCCTGAGGATCCAAATGACAAATTACCAAATCTGGATTTAACACTCCAAATCCATTGAGGCTTTTGTTGATATCTCCAGCCTTAAACTCGGTTGAATTCTCGATGGTAATTGACACCTTTTCAGAGTCAAAACCATCAGCGACTTGCTTGAATCGAACTTGCTTCAGATTCAAGATAATGTTGGTGACATCCTCCTTTACACCTGGAATCGTAGAAAACTCATGCTCAACACCAGTAATGCGGATGGTGTTGATAGCATAACCTTCAAGTGATGAAAGAAGAATGCGACGAAGAGGATTACCGATAGTAATACCATAACCTGGCTCCAAAGGACGGAATTCGAACTTTCCGTACTTGTCGTCAGCTTCCAACATTACGACTTTTTCTGGTTTTTGAAATGCTAATATCGCCATTTGATTAAATTTTATTATTTAGAGTACAACTCGACAATCATCTGCTCCTTGATATTCTCAGGAATGTCTGCACGCTCAGGCATGTGGAGGAACTTACCACCCTTTACGTTCTCGTCCCACTCAATCCATGGGTACTTGCTATGGTTGAAACCAGCAAGAGCTGCGTCAATCACCTCAAGGCTCTTTGACTTCTCGCGCACAGCAACAACCTGACCTGGCTTAACTGAGTAAGAAGGGATGTTCACCACCTGACCATCAACCACAATGTGCTTGTGGCTAACGAGCTGACGTGCTGCTGCACGTGTAGGAGCCAAGCCAAGACGGAACACCACATTGTCAAGGCGTGCCTCAAGGAACTGAAGGAGAATTTCGCCTGTTACACCAGACTTTGTAGACGCCTTCTCAAAAAGGTTGCGGAACTGACGTTCAAGCACACCGTAAGTGTACTTTGCCTTCTGCTTCTCAGCAAGCATGAGACCGTACTCAGAAGACTTCTTGCGACGGTTGTTACCATGCTGACCAGGAGCATAATTCTTTTTAGACAAAACTTTGTCAGGTCCAAAGATTGCCTCACCGAAACGACGAGCAATTCTTGATTTTGGTCCAATATATCTAGCCATATATATTCTTAATGTTTAATGCCATGCAGTTCTCAGCAGCAGCCGCAGAAAGGAAAGATGCGACAAAACGAACTCGTTGGCAAATGACATAATTGTGTAATGATTAAACTCTTCTTCTCTTTGGAGGACGGCATCCGTTATGTGGGAGTGGAGTAACGTCGATAATCTCTGTCACTTCAATTCCTGCCGCATGGCAACCGCGTACAGCGGCCTCACGTCCATTGCCTGGACCCTTGATGTAAGCCTTCACCTTGCGGAGTCCGAGGTCGAAAGCAACCTTGGCGCAATCCTGAGCTGCCATCTGTGCAGCATAAGGGGTGTTCTTCTTTGAGCCACGGAAGCCCATCTTACCGGCTGCAGACCAAGAGATAACATTACCTTCACTGTTAGCCAAAGTAACAATGATGTTGTTGAAAGAAGAGTGCACATGAAGCTGACCTTCAGCGGTAACTTTGACGTTTCTCTTCTTTGCAGAAGCTGTTTTCTTTGCCATATCCTAATGATTATTTAGTAGCCTTTTTCTTGTTTGCAACTGTTTTCTTCTTACCCTTGCGAGTACGTGCATTATTCTTGGTACTCTGACCACGCACAGGGAGACCAAGACGATGACGGATGCCACGGTAGCAACCGATATCCATCAGACGCTTGATGTTCAGCTGAATCTCTGAACGGAGGTCACCCTCCACCTTGTATTCGGCAGCAATTACCGCACGAATCTTACCGGCCTGTTCGTCGTTCCAGTCCTTTACCTTAATGTCCTTATCTACGCCAGCCTTTTCAAGGATCTTACCAGCGCTGCTGCGTCCAATACCAAAAATGTATGTGAGCGCAATTTCACCTCTCTTGTTCTGTGGGAGGTCTACACCTACAATTCTTATTGCCATATCTTACTTTTATTTCAATTTCTTACCAAAGAATTATCCCTGACGAGTCTTGAACTTAGGGTTCTTCTTGTTAATAACAAACAGACGGCCTTTGCGTCTTACGATTACGCAATCAGGTGTACGCTTTTTCAATGATGCTCTTGTTTTCATATTGTGATTTTATTTATATCTGAATACTATTCGACCTTTGGACAAGTCATAAGGAGACATCTCCACACGAATCTTATCACCTGGAAGAATCTTGATGTAATGCATCCTCATCTTACCTGAGATGTGGGCGATGATCTCATGACCATTTTCCAACTCTACTCTAAACATTGCATTTGACAATGCCTCGACAATAGTTCCATCTTGTTCGATAGCAGACTGTTTAGCCATACTTTATAAAGATTTATCTCGTAATACTTTTTCTATTTCTTCAAACGACGACAGGATGTCAGCCTTTCCCTTACGTACACATATTGAATGTTCAAAATGTGCAGCGGGTTTCTTGTCTCTTGTCACGATACCCCAACGGTCTTCCTGCATGTAAATGTCTTTGGCGCCCATGGCTATCATCGGCTCAATTGCAATACACAAGCCATTTTTGAGCAACATTCCATTACCTCTTCTGCCATAGTTCGGCACTTGAGGGTCTTCATGCATCTTTTTCCCTATTCCATGTCCCACGAACTCCCTGACTACACCATAGCCTTGAGCTTCGCAATGGGTCTGGACAGCATATGATATGTCTCCCAACCGATGACCGACAACAGCTTGTTCTATGCCTTTGTACAAAGCCTCTTTGGTCGTTGTCAACAACTGCTTGACTTCTTCAGAGATTTCTCCCACCGCAAAAGTGTAACATGAATCTCCACAATAGCCATTGAGTTGTGTGCCACAATCGATGGACACTATATCACCCTCCTGTAAGGGATTGTCGTTAGGGATGCCGTGAACAACTTGATGGTTGACAGAGGTGCAGATGCTGGCAGGGAATGGACTTCCATAGGGATTAGGGAATCCGAAGAAAGTAGGTATGGCTCCGTGGTCACGAATAAAAGTGTCTGCTATGGTATTCAGTTGCTTTGTCGTAACCCCTGGCGCAATCACTTTCGCCAGTTCTGCCAATGTATTTCCCACAAGCAGGTTTGCCTCCCGGAGAAGCTCCACCTCCTCGTCTGTTTTCAGATATACCATCTTGTCTAAAGTTGTGCTTAATGTTCGCCACGAACACGGCCCGTGTCAAGCAGTCCGTCGTAATGACGCATCATCAGGTGCGACTCAATCTGCATCAGCGTGTCAAGAACAACACCGACAAGGATGAGGAGGGAAGTTCCACCAAAGAAAGCGGCAAACTCCCTCTGTACACCAAAGATGCCAGCAAAGGCGGGAAGAATGGCGATCAGTGCCAAGAACAAAGAGCCAGGGAATGTGATACGAGACATAATCTTATCGATATAGTCTGCAGTTTCCTTACCCGGCTTGATTCCTGGAATGAAACCATTATTTCTCTTCATGTCTTCGGCCATCTGCACAGGATTGATAGTGATTGCTGTATACAAATAGGTAAACAGGATAATCAAAATAGCAAAGATGAGATTGTACACAAAGCTATTATTGTCTATCAACTGGTTGACCAATGGATTCAGCTTGCTACCAGAGAACTGTGCCAAAGTGACAGGGATAAACATGATAGCCTGAGCGAAGATGATAGGCATCACGTTTGCAGCATAGGGCTTCAGTGGAATATACTGACGTGCACCACCAATTTGCCGAGCACCTGCAATTTTCTTTGCATAATTGACAGGAACACGACGCACACCCTGCACAAGAAGTATTGCAGCTGCAATCACAGCAAGGAAAAATACGACCTCAACAAGGAACATGATGAGACCACCCTGCCCTGCTTCCAGACGTGAAACAAATTCCTGCACGACGGCGTCGGGGAAACGTGCGATGATACCAATCATGATGATGATAGACACACCATTTCCGATACCCTTATCTGTGATTCTCTCACCAAGCCAAAGGACGAACATGCTACCTGCAGCCAAAATGATTGTGGCATAAAGGTAGAAAGTAGTCCAATCCAAAGACGAATAGAGAGCAGCACCCTGTGTCTGATTCTGAAGGTTCATTAAGTAGAAGAAACCTTGGAAGAGAAGGATTGGCACTGTCAAATAACGGGTGTACTGACTCATCTTGCGACGCCCGCTTTCTCCTTCACGCTGCATCTTCTGGAAATAAGGAACTGCGATACCCAACAACTGCATCACAATGGAAGCAGAGATATAGGGCATGATTCCCAGCGCGAAGATGGATGCTTTAGCGAATGCACCACCCGAGAACATATCAAGCAGATTCATCAAACCACCCTCCGTCTGGTTTCTCAGTCCTTGCAATGCATCCGTGTCAATACCAGGAAGCACCACATAAGAGCCCAAACGATAGATGGCAACAAACAACAGCGTGATGAGGATGCGCGAACGCAAATCCTCAATACGCCAAATGTTTGTCAATGTCTTAACAAGCTTGATATCTTTAATTTTATCTATTACCTTGCTCATTGGTTTAGAGTTTTACAGCGTTTCCGCCCTTTTCTTTGATTGCAGCTTCTGCTGTAGCAGAGAAAGCATGAGCTTCCACATCAACCTTAGCTGTCAGCTCACCGTTGCCAAGAACCTTCACAAGTTGATTCTTGTTCACCCAACCAGCAGCAATAAGCTCTTCGATTCCAATCTTTGTGAGGTTTTTCTCCTCAGCGAGTTTCTGGATAAGATCAAGGTTGACAGCCTTGTACTCAACGTGGTTGATGTTCTTGAAGCCAAACTTAGGAACGCGACGCTGAAGTGGCATCTGACCACCCTCGAAACCGATCTTCTTCTTATAACCAGAACGTGCCTTAGCACCCTTATGACCGCGAGTGGAAGTACGGCCCTTGCCAGAACCATAGCCACGACCGACACGCTTACTGTTGTGAGTAGCGCCTTCAGCGGGTTGCAAATTATATAATTCCATTTCTAATCTGATTTTAATGTATTAATACGTTAGTCAATAACCTCAACAAGGTGAGCCACCTTGCGAATCATACCACGCAAAGATGGAGAATCCTCACGCTCAACGACCTTGTTAATCTTGCCAAGACCAAGAGACTCAAGAGTGCTCTTCTGGTCAATCGGACGGCCTGCCTGGCCTTTTACTTGCTTAATCTTGATTGTTGCCATGATAGTATCTCCTTATCCTTTGAATACTTTTGTCAAATTAACACCACGGTTCTGTGCAACAGTCTTAGCGTCGCGCATATTAGCGAGTGCCTCAATCGTAGCCTTCACGAGATTGTGAGGGTTAGATGAGCCCTTAGACTTTGCGAGTACGTCTGTGATACCTACACTCTCAAGAACGGCACGCATGGCACCACCAGCCACCACTCCAGTACCTTCTGAAGCAGGCATGATGAGAACGCGAGCACCGCCAAACTTAGCAAATGCCTCATGAGGAACAGTACCTTTCAGCACAGGAACCTTTACCAAATTCTTCTTTGCAGCCTCTACGCCCTTTGCAATAGCTGCAGTAACTTCACCTGCCTTACCAAGACCATAGCCTATCACACCGTTACCATCACCTACAACAACGATGGCTGCGAATGTGAATGTACGACCACCCTTAGTAACCTTAGTAACACGATTAATAGCAACCAAGCGGTCTTTAAGCTCGGCATCGTTTTGAACTTTAACTTTATTTACCATAATCGTATTTAGAATTTAAGTCCTGCATTACGGGCAGCATCAGCCACCTTCTTAACTCTACCATGATACAAGTAACCGTTACGGTCGAACACGACAGCTGAGATTCCAGCCTCAAGAGCCTTCTTGGCAACCATCTCGCCAACCTTCTCAGCCTGCTCTGACTTGTTCATCTTTTCCAGACCGAGAGAAGATGCAGACACCAATGTCTTCTGTGCATCGTCATCAATTACCTGAACATAAATCTGCTTGTTACTTCTGAACACGCTCATACGTGGACGCTCAGCAGTACCAGAAATCTTATTGCGTACTCTATATTTAATTTTGATACGTCTTTCAACCTTTGTAATCATACTCTTGTCAATTTAATTATTTTGCACTTGCAGATTTACCAGACTTTCTTCTAATCACCTCGCCCTCGAAGCGAATACCCTTACCCTTGTATGGCTCAGGCTTGCGGAATGAGCGAATCTTAGCACAAACGAGTCCAAGCAACTGCTTGTCACAAGACTCGAGCATGATAAGAGGATCCTGATTTCTCTCAGACTTTGTCTCAACCTTGATTTCTTTAGGAAGTTCAAAGATGATAGCATGAGAGTATCCAAGTGCGAATTCAAGAACGTTGCCCTGATTTGAAACACGATAACCTACGCCGACAATCTGAAGAGTCTTCTTGTAACCTTCAGAAACACCGACAACCATATTGTTTACAAGCGAGCGATACAATCCGTGGAAAGCATGACGCTGCTTCGTGTTATCCTGCATCAGTTCTTCATTCTCCTCCATTGTCAACTTTCCGTCCTCAATAGTAACCTTGATGGCAGGGTTTACGTACTGGCTGAGTTCACCTTTAGGACCTTTCACAGTTACAATGTCATCCTTATGAGTAATAGTCACTCCTGCAGGAATAATAATAGGTAATTTACCAATTCTAGACATTATATATCCTCCTTAATTAATAAACATAGCAAAGAACTTCACCGCCCACCTTGAGTTCGGAAGCTTCCTTGTCTGTCATTACACCTTTGGATGTAGATACAACTGCGATACCTAATCCGTTGATTACACGTGGCATGTCCTTATATCCTGTGTACTTACGGAGACCAGGACGAGACACGCGCTTCAAGCACTGAATAGCGCTTACTTTTGTTTGTGGGTCATATTTAAGAGCAATCTTAATAGTGCCCTGAGGACCCTCTTCAATGAACTTGTAGTTCAAGATGTACCCCTTATCGAAGAGAATCTTCGTGATTTCCTTCTTAAGGTTTGAGGCTGGAACTTCCACAACCTTGTGCTTCGCCATGATTGCGTTTCTCAGTCTCGTGAGATAATCAGCTATTGGATCTGTCATAATAGAATTAAATTAATCGGGAAGTGTTTGGGAAAATCCCGACAATATTTAAACTTGAATTAAAACTTCTTTACTTAGCTTTACCAGCGAAGGGGCTTAGTCCGTGACTGTTTTCCTCCACCGTTTTTTAGAAGCAAAGTATCTTCAGGTTACCCCCGAACTGGTAACCATCAGATTTTTGTTTACTAAATCAGTTCGCCGATAACCGCAATTTACCAGCTTGCCTTCTTCACACCTGGGATCAGACCAGCAGATGCCATCTCGCGGAACTGGATACGAGAGAGTCCAAACTGACGCATGAAACCTCTTGGACGTCCAGTGATTTTGCAGCGGTTGTGAAGACGGATTGGATTTGCGTTTGCAGGGATTGCCTGGAGAGAACGAGCTGCCTCATAAGCCTCCACTGGATCCTCAGCAGTAGCAATCACCTTCTTCAGAGCTGCACGCTTAGCGGCATACTTTGCTACGAGCTTTGCACGCTTAACTTCGCGTGCCTTCATTGATTCCTTTGCCATTTTCTATATTACTTTTTAGCGTCCTTAAATGGAAGACCGAATGCCTTGAGGAGCGCATAGCCCTCTTCATCAGTCTTGGCAGAAGTTACGAACGTGATGTTCATACCTGTAATCTTATCCACCTGGTCGATGTTGATTTCAGGGAAGATGATCTGCTCAGTAATACCCAAAGTGTAGTTACCACGACCGTCAAACTTTGACTCGATACCCTTGAAGTCACGGATACGTGGGAGTGATACGCGGATGAGCTTCTCAAGGAACTCATACATGCGCTCACGGCGAAGCGTTACCATCACACCGATAGGCATCTGCTTACGGAGACGGAAGTTAGAGATATCCTTCTTTGACTTGGTTGCAACGGGCTTCTGACCAGTAATCTGGGCAATCTCGTTCATGGCAACCTCAATCACCTTCTTGTCAGCAGTTGCCATACCAAGACCTTGGTTCACCACAATCTTCTTCAACACAGGAATCTGCATTGGTGAAGAGTAGTTGAACTGCTTCATCAGTGCTGGAGCAATCTGCTCAGCATAAACATTCTTCAATTGTGCAGTAGTACTCATTATAATTCCTCCCCTGATTTTTTAGCGTAACGAACTAACTTTCCATTCTCACCCTTCTTGCGACCGATACGAGTGGGCTTGCCAGTCTTCGGATCAACAACATTCAGGTTAGAGATATGGATTGGAGCCTCCTGCTCAATAATACCTCCCTGTGGGTGTGCAGCGCTTGGCTTGGTGCTCTTCTTGACCATGTTCACACCCTCGACAATGGCACGCTTCTTCTCAACGAGGACTTTGGTGACCTTACCGGTCTTACCTTTGTCATCGCCAGCGTTCACGTATACCATGTCGCCTTTCTTAATATGTAATTTACTCATTGCTGTGTGTTACTTTTAACGATTAAAGTACTTCAGTAGCCAAAGAAACTACCTTCATGTTTGCAGCACGGAGCTCACGGGCTACAGGGCCAAAGATACGGCTACCTCTCATTTCACCTGCATTGTTCAGAAGAACGCATGCATTGTCATCGAAACGGATGTATGAACCGTCTGGGCGACGCACCTCCTTTTTAGTACGAACGATCAGAGCCTTTGAGACAGAACCCTTCTTTACTTCACTCGTAGGAATAGCGCTCTTAACTGCTACGACGATAACGTCTCCTACAGTAGCATAGCGACGTCTTGTACCGCCCAAAACACGGATACAAAGCACTTCGCGAGCACCGCTGTT
>Ga0247609_10003205_pt1 | contig 16686 bp, 16 predicted proteins | sample 172DNAGHGlowgp2_FD_193487 | JGI IMG/M metagenome (GOLD analysis project Ga0247609, IMG submission 193487) | Sheep rumen microbial communities from Palmerston North, Manawatu-Wanganui, New Zealand - 1728 DNA GHGlow gp2 | ecosystem: Host-associated > Mammals > Digestive system > Stomach > Rumen ...
ACAATGATATAAAACCGGCAAACATAATCATAAATAAAAATGACGATATAAGTCTTATTGATTTTAATATTTCTACGGATACGCAGGATGTCGTGCTTGGTTTCACGGCGAGTTACGCCTCGCCTGAGCAGTACTATAATGTACTAAGCTTGACGGATCGGAATTACAGCGGCTATGCGTGCAGTATAGACGCCCGCTCCGACCTGTACAGCCTCGGAGCTTCTTTTTATGCAATGGCGTCAAGAGTTCAGCCGAGCGTATATGAAGCCATAAACGGTTCACAGCCCCAGCTTTCGCCTGAAAGCTGCGGTATGAGTGAGGGCTTCTGCCGTATCATCAACAGGCTTATGAGCGTTTCGCCGGACGACAGGTATTCTACTGCTTCCGAAACGAAAAAGGCTCTGCAAAAGCTCTACAAGCAGGATTCACGATACAGAAAGTATGTGCTTATGCAGGCAGGTGCCCTGCTGTTTTCGGGTATGCTGATGATCAGCGGAGTGTGGATGATATTCCGCGGAGTCAGACTTGAGCATATGAGAGAATTCAGCAGGAGCTTTACTTCGTTGAGCGAAAACTATGATGCACATAACTACGACGGAGCTGTCACGATAGCTGTCGAGCTTCTCAACGATGACAGCTACAGCAATATCATCGACAGCAGCAGACGCGGAAGGATATACTATATCCTCGCGATGTCATATTACGGAAGAGAGCAGTATCAGGCGGCAGCCCAGCAGATCGAAAATGCGCTCGCCTGTGAGAAGGATCCCTCTGCCCGCAGCGCTTACGAGCTTGACGGAGCTGTTATCTATGCGTTTCTCGGTTCGTATGACCGTGCACAGGAACTGCTTGATGATGCGTATTCCAACGGCATAAGTTATAACGATTATGTTCTCACTCTTGCTCAGATAAAATATGTTCACGGCGACTATGCCGAGGTCATAGACAGTCTGAACTCGATCGAGACACCTGCCTCTGATACAGAGGCGGCAGAAAAGAAATATGAGCTTCTGGGAGATTCATACTATAATACGGGAGATACGGCAAAGGCGATAGAAGCCTTCAGCACCAGCTATTCTGCGAGCGGTAATATATCAGCTGCACGTAAAATAGCCTCTTTGTATTATGAGCAGGGAAGAAATTCACAGAGGCCGCAGGAGGTTACTGAGTTGCTGAAGACATCTGCCTCATGGTATGAAACGGTCATCTCAAGCGAGCTCAGAACAGTTCAGGATTTTGTAAATATATCAAAGGTCTACAGGGCGCTTGTTTCTCCAAGCTCTGATACAGGCTATTACAGCTATGCTCTAAAAGCGCTGAAAACAGCAGAAAAATCATATCAGGACAACTATCTTGTCTATCAGCAGATGGCGATAACGTATTATGCTATGGGTTCAGACAATGAAGCAAAGCATTATTGTGACCAGTGCTTCAAGCTTTACGATAAGCTTACACCAAACGAGAAGGTCGCCGGACAGGACGACGATATGATGTTCCTGAGAGAAATAAGCGGTCAGCTCAAGTGACTGTAGGGGGAAGAATATGCTATTTATTGTATTGGGGGCAGTTCTGATCGTCCTCGGACTTGCCTGCGGTACGTTTTCAGTGATACTGCTGAACAGATACCAGAAGAAAAACTTTAATTGATACTGACCGCATTGCTCATATTTAAGAAGGAGTAGCTATGGAAAAAAGGAAAAACAGGATACTCATCATAGCTCTGCTGGCTTTGCTGCTGGTGGTGCTGTGTGTACTGGGCATATTGCTCATTTTCGGAACATCTCATTCAAAGTATGAGCAGCAGGTGAACACTGCGGTAAAGTATTTTGAAAGCGCAGAATATGATAACGCGATACTTCAGTTTGAAGATGTTATCAGGCAGGACGAGGATAACGAAAGGGCATACGAAGGCGTTGCGGAAGCATATGCTGCGAAGAATGACTATCTTTCGGCTATCCACTGGCTTACTATCGGCGTTGAGAAAACAAAGTCATCAAAGCTGAAGAAAATGCTTGCCGATTATCAGACCCTGATCTCACAGGGCGAAAAGGGGTATAAATACGAGATAAACGATGTCGTTGCCGGCTCTTCCGGTGTAACGATCTACAGCGATATGCTCCTGGTGCTGGATGCATATACCTATGGGGATTATTCTTCAAGATATACCTTTACAGGAGCGTCAACCGATACCGTCAAGGAGTTAAATGAGCTTCCTATCATACTGAATTTTGCAGAGGCGCCTGAAGCGGACGTCAGACCGGTGAGCGCATCGGTAAAGACCATATCCTATCTTTTCACCGGCTTTGTCTCAGGTGTGAGCTATGAAAGACTTGAGCAGCTCGGTCTTGACGGATTGATGCACGGATACAATGCCGAGCTTGGCTGTGAGGCTGTTGAGTTCAACTGTCTTGACTGCCATATCGCAGTTGAATGTGATGAAAACGGAAATATCACAAGCAGCAGCCCTGTCAATCTCATAACCTTCCTCGACAGAACAAACGGGATCGGTACAGATACGGCGACCGAGCCTGTCGAAGAAGATACTACAGAAGAGGATACCGAGTCGCTCAGGACCTTCAAGGGTGTAGTTTATGACGGTGATACCGGAAAATCGGCAGGCGCTGTACATATGAGCATCTTTAGCGGAAAGCAGAGCGCAAAGGGCAAGCTCTACAAGAAGCTCGATACGAATTCGGGAGGAGATTTCAATGTTGAGCTTCCTTATGGCGATTACAGCATCGAGATCACAGCATCCGGCTTTATAAAGTATACCGAAGAGGTAACTGTAAGACAGTCTGATAGTGTTACGATCAAGGATTTCCATCTCAGCAGGGAAGGAAAGTCAGAGGGAACGATAAAGATAGTCCTGACATGGGGAAGAAGTCCCAGAGATATAGATTCTTATCTTGTCGGAAAGACCGGTTCAGGAAAGAATGTAGAATCATGGTTCGGCAACAAGACGAATACCGCCAGCGACGGAACAGTCATATCGACCCTTGATATAGACGAAATGAGAGGAAACGGCAAAGAAACAACAATACTCTATGATACGTCAGGCTCTTATACATTCTATGTAAAGAACTTCTCGCGCGAGGCTCCGCTTTCATCTTCGGGAGCCGTAGTAAAGGTCTATGAGGGAGATTCGTCAAATCCGACAGAAACTGTGACTATTCCTTCAGATCTGAGCGGAAATATCTGGGAGGTGCTCAAGATTGAAGACGGTAAGGTCACGGTCACTAACAAGGCTGCTTCTTCTATAAAATGATAAAGGCTATACAATAGTCAGCCGGGGCTCGCTGAACAGACCGCGCGGGCTTCGGTAAAGAGCCGGAAATAATTTCTTGCAGGAGTGATGGTAAGTGATCATAAAGATATTGATAGCTTTTGCCTGCATAGCTGTGATAGTTGCTATTGCAGTCAGCATAAAGCTGAAAACTGAAGCCAAGGAAAAAATGTATCTTGCTGCCGAAAGGGTGCTTCAGAACAGGCTCCTTGATAACGAGCTGAAAAATCCGTTTCTTAGGGGCACGGTGATAGAAGAGCCCACAGGACAGCAGCTTATGATACAGTTTACTGCGAGGTCAGACAAGCACAAGCAGAACTACGTGTTCAGCCCGTCAGATCCGATAACATTCGGAAGAGATCGTGCGAAAAATAAGATAGCTGTGAATGAGGCGCTTGTTTCAACAGAGCATTGCAGGATATTCCTGTCACAGGACGGCTCTCCTGTCCTTCAGGATACCTCATCTAACGGAACTGTGATAAAACGCGGATTCAGATCATACGCTGTTGCGAACGGTCAGACCTGCGTTATCGCGAACGGGGACAAGCTCCGGATAGGAACAGCAGAATTCAAAATAAAGCTGTTTTATTATGATATGACATGGCTGTAATAACAAAATAGGATCAGAAGGGCGGAAAATGGTATGATTCTTATGATATCACATACCGAAACACTTCAGGAATACGTTTTACCTGCTTCAGACGGTATAGATCACGTTGTAACACTGAAAAAGGAATTGTTCAGGCTGAATAAGGATATCCAGCTGCTCCTTGAGAATACTGACGGACAATGGTATCTGAAGGAGAATGAGAACTACACTATCGACAAGATCAAGCCGGGATATTCAAGGCTTGCACTCAACAATGAGGATACGATATGCTTTGTCACACCCGATAACGAGCGGTTCCAGGGTATAGCTATCGCTAATGAAACGAATTACCTTGTCTTCGCAAAGTACGATATTTCAAGGCTTAACACGATCAGCATCGGCAACGGCAACGATAAGAATATCACATATTCATTTATGAAGTATGTCTCGCAGAACCACGCCGTGCTGAAGCGGAAAGCAGGCGAATGGGCTATCTATGACAAGAGCTCGAACGGAACGTTCCTTAACGGATACAAGATAAACGGCTCAAGTATGCTCAGCTTCGGTGATGAGATAAACGCATTCGGACTGAGAATAGTTTTTCTCGGAGAGATACTTGCAGTCGGCTCGCATTACGGAAAGCTCACGGTAAGAGGCCTTGAGCTGCTCAAGATCGCTGAGGCATCAGATTCTTTTGACAGTAAAAAGAATGTCGAAAAAAACTACTATCACCGCTCGCCGAGAAATATCCCGAAGATCTATACGGACACAGTTTCTATCGAGAATTCTCCGGAGACGAGGATAACAAAGCGTCGTTCGCTTCTTGCACAGATAGGTCCGTCAATGACGATGGCGATACCTATGATGCTTGGCTGTATGATGTCGGTGCTTGCGGCAAGGTCGCGCGGAAGCTCTGCCGGTGCATTTATGTATACCGGTATCATTACAGCAGTAGGTTCTGCTCTGATAGGTTCGATCTGGGCGATCCTCAATATCAGGAGCGAGAAGGAGGACGAAGCCAAGAACGAGTCTATGCGCTTCAATGAGTACGGAAGCTATCTTATCGGAATTTCTTCACAGTTGAAGGAAAAGTACTCAAATAACAGGAACGCTATGTTCACCATGTATCCGTCGCCGTCCGAGAACTGCCGCAAAACAGGCGAGAGTGTCGATCTGTGGAACAGAAACTTCACCCACGAGGATTTTATGTATTACCGTATCGGTGTCGGTGATATACCGTTTCAGGTGCAGATAGACCTTCCGCAGGAGCGATTCAGTATGAACCGCGATTTTCTCAGGGACAAGGCAAAGGCGCTCGTTGAGAATTTCAAGACGCTCGAAAACGTTCCGATAGGTGTTGACCTATTCAACAATTATCTTTTCGGTATGATCGGCGGTCACGGAAAAAGCGGTGCTATCGAGCTTATGTACAGCATAGTATCGGGTATCGCAGCCTGCAACTGCTACACCGATGTTAAAATGGTGTTCATTTACAGTGAGAATGATTCTCCTGAGAAGTGGGATTTTGTCAAGTGGTTCCCGCACGTATGGAATGAGAACCACAAGACGAGATACGTTGCATCAAATTCAAACGAGATGCTCGATGTGTTCTATGAGCTTGTAAATATAATGAGAATACGCGATGAGAACGCCCGTGAAAGCGTGAAGCAAAACGTCGCCGTAAAGCCGCATTATGTTATATTTGTATCAGACCCGATGCTTCTTGACAACCAGATGATAGCGAAATATGTGTATCACCCTGCAAAGCAGTATGGTATCACGACGCTGATAATGGCGGAACGATATGAGGATCTTCCGAATGAGTGTGTGAATATTCTTGAAAACACTGAATCATTCAAGGGATTCTACAATACGAACGATATCGCAGAGAAGACAGAGATCAGTTTTGATAAGGTCACATCTGCCGAAATGGAAACGCTCGCAAGAAACCTTTCCGAGCTTCAGGTACAGGAGATAGAGAGCGATACCGAGATACCGTCAGTTCTCGATTTCCTTGAAATGTACGGTGTCGATTCGATAGAAAAGCTGAATATCCTCGAACAGTGGTACAAGAACAGGAACTATAACTCAATGCGCGCACTGATAGGCAAAAAAGCAGGCGGAGCGGACTGTTATCTTGATATACACGAAAAATTCCACGGTCCTCACGGACTCGTCGCAGGAACTACCGGTTCCGGTAAGAGTGAGATACTTCAGACCTATATCCTTTCGCTCGCCATCAATTTCAGCCCCGATGATGTTGCGTTCTTCATCATCGACTTCAAGGGCGGCGGTATGTCGAACCTTTTCACGGATCTTCCGCATATGGCTGGTGAGATCTCGAACCTCTCCGGAAATCAGGTCCGCCGTGCGATGATATCTATAAAGAGCGAGAACCGCAGGCGTCAGCGTATTTTCAGTGAATACGGCGTAAACAATATCAATCTCTACACCCGTCTTTATAAGAGCCATGAGGCAAAGATACCGATCCCACATCTCGTTATCATCATTGATGAATTTGCTGAGCTCAAGCGCGAAGAGCCTGAGTTTATGAAGGAGCTCATCTCTGTTGCACAGGTCGGACGAAGCCTCGGCGTTCATCTGATCCTTGCTACTCAGAAGCCGAGCGGAACTGTTGATGACAATATCCGAAGCAACTCAAAATTCCATCTTTGTCTGCGTGTTCAGGACAGACAGGATTCAAATGATATGCTCCATAAGCCGGATGCTGCTTATATCACACAAGCAGGCCGATGCTATATACAGGTCGGAAATGACGAGATATTCGACCTTTTCCAGTCTGGCTGGAGCGGCGCGGTCTATGACAAGAATATGTCTGAGAAGAATGACGAGATCGCAACAATGATAACTCTTACGGGCAAGCCCGCTGTATACGGAAGCAGGACCAAGATGAAGCGCCTTGAGAAGGATAAGCTGAGCTGGTATTCTGCAATAATCAATACAGTGGAATATGTAAAGAACGAGATCTATCCTGACAGTGCGTTCAGCGAACTGACACAGAGCGAAATGGAAGAGGTGTCTGATACAGTTTACAAGATGCTCTGTATCCAGCAGGACTATGAGAGCAACGCAAACAATCAGAACGCTGTGAAGAACTTTATCAAGCTCTATGCACAGGGAAAGATAACCGATGCTGCATCTGTTGTGAAGGGCTCTTTCAGCGGAGTAAAGCTTCCTGAGATAAAGGAGAAAACACAGCTTGAGGTGCTTGTAAAGTATATTCGCTCTGTTTCAGACAGCAACGGCTTCAATTACAGGCTCCAGCTCTGGCTGCCTGTCCTTCCTGAGCTGCTTCTTTATGATACGGTAGTTAAGGATATGGAAAAGAGATACTCTGACGGAAAGTATTCCAAGCTCAGCGATAAGGAATTCTCTCTCCGCGCGGTCATCGGTATGATGGACGACCCTGAGAATCAGCTTCAGCTTCCCGTATCGATCGATTTCGCGACAGACGGAAACCTTGCACTCTGTGCGGCTATCTCGACCGGTAAGAGCACATTTATGCAGACGCTCGTCTACAGCCTTGTAAACAACTATACTCCGGAAGAACTCAATCTCTATCTTATTGATTTCAGTGCACACAGACTGAACTGCTTCAGCACGCTGCCTCACGTAGGCGGTGCTATGACTGAGAATGATGAAGACAGGATCTCGAAGTTCTTTATCACGGTCGAGCATATAATGAAGGAGCGCCAGGAGCTCCTCGGCGGCGGAAGCTACAGCGAATACGTCAGGGCATATGGCGTAAAGATACCGGCAATCGTCATCGTCATCGATAACTTCGGCACATTCAAGGAGAAGACCGCAGGTATTTATGAGAATGTTCTGCTCCGCATTTCGCGTGACGGACAGGGCCTCGGTATCTTCCTTGCTGTCAGCTGCGGCGGCTTCGGTATGAACGAGATCTCAACGAGAATGTCAGAGAATATGAAAACTGTCATCTGCCTTGAAATGGGTGATAAGTTCAAGTATATGGATGTTCTTCGCCAGGGCAGGATAAATGTTCTGCCTGAGGCAGATGTCAAGGGCAGGGGACTTGTGAGGGTCGATGACAGGATACTTGAGTTCCAGACAGCTGTTGCTGTTGCGGCTGAGGATGATTATGACAGAGCCGCAAAGCTCGTTGCGTTCAGCAATGCAGTTGCAGAGAACTGGGACGGAGAATGCGCTGCGCCTATACCGTTTATCCCGGAGGAGCCGACACTTGCCGACCTCCAGAAGGCAGACGGATTCAAGCAGAGCTTCGAGAGCAAGAGGTATCTTCCTATCGGATATACTGCGTTCGATGCTACTATCGAGAGCATAGACCTTTCTGAAACATTCCTGTATCTTTTTACAGGAAGAAAGCGTACAGGAAAAACAAATGCTATGAAGATAGCTATAGAAATGGCTTCAAACAAGAAGGGCAGAATAGTTATAATCGAGCGGGAAAAAAGCGAGCTTAAAGCTCTTGCAGAGCAGAAAAAAGCAGAATACATAGATTCCTGCGAGAAGCTTTACAGCTTCCTTGCTGAAATTAAGGAGCCGTTCGTTGAACGCAACAGGTTCAAGCATAAGCTTCTTGAAAAGAGTATGGACGATACTGAGCTGTATGAGAATATGACGAAGTTTGAGCCGGTGTTCATATTCATTGCATCACTCGAAGAGTTTATGAAAATGGTATATGAGCCGGGTGAAGGAGTAGGTCAGATGAAGGGCTTCGTCGAGAATATTATGGATAAGGGCGAGCTCCATAACATCTTCTTCTTCGCTTGTATGGATTCGGATAACCATTCAACGCTGATAAATTACCTTGCATACAAACGCTTCACAGACAGAAAGCAGGGTATCCATTTCGGAGGCTGTCTTGACAGACAGAAGATCTTCTCTGCTGCAAATATCAACTATTCCGAGCAGAGCAAGACTATGCCGAAGGGTGTTGGTCTTACACCGTCCTGTGAAGATGATACACAGATGTATAAGGTCGTGATCCCACTCATCGGAGGTGAGGGGAAATGATCTCAATGCTCATATGTTCACCAAGGGAAAATGAACTTAAATATCTGACAAGCTGTTCAAAAAGGCTTGCAGAGACTGAAAGTGACGAGCGGTGGCAGTTCCACTGCTGCCGAAATGAAGCAGAGCTTCAGGAAGCAGTCGACGAGGGAGACAGCTATGATATAATCTGCGTTGACATTGAGATGGAGAATGCCATCGAAGCCGCAGGTAAGCTGAAGTTCGATAATCCCGATGCACACGTGATCATTATTTCCGGAAGGTCAGTATCCCCGGCGGAATATGTTGTTCCCTCGGTTATGAACAGCGGTCTCCTGCTGAGGCCGCTCACCGCTGACGGTGTCGCAAAGAGCCTGAAGGACAATATTTCCGCTTATCTGGAAAAGATGTACCGCGGAAGGCTCGAAAACTGCTTTATTCTTGACAGCAAGGACGGGCGCCAGCTCGTTCCGCACAATATGATCTCGTATTTTGAATCGCGCGAGAAGAAGATATTCCTGTATACAGCCAAAAATGAGTATTCATTCTATGATACGCTTGACAGGCTTGAAAAGGCACTTCCTGAGGACAGATTCGTAAGATGCCACAGAAGCTTCATCATAAACCGCGATAAGATAAGCAGTATCGTCGTGAACAAGAATCTTATTATGCTCGACAACGGCGAGATGATACCTCTTTCAAGAACATACAGATCTGTGCTGAAGGAGTTGAAGTAGCAATGGATGAATACTATCTTGGATACGTTTTTTCAGCCGAAGAGCTGCTCGTCCTCTTCTGCGGACTGGATATCCCCGGGACATTCGGACTCCCGATAAGGAAGAGAAAGCTTTCTTCAGATGAGGAGATGCAGACCATAAGGAGCCTTCTGAGAAAAAAGGTGCTTTCGTGGAGCGAGGATGAGGGCTATCGGATCGATGAGAGGTTCAGACAGGCGTTTTCAGCTATGAATGAGAGCAGCTACAGCATTTCACTCATTTCGTGCAATTATCCCCTCAACGGTTATGTCTGCTTTGCCGGAGAACAGGCTGTTGTCTGGGAAATAAGCGGATATATGGACGACAGATTCACCCTTCTCATATTTGACCGCAAGATGTTTACAGATATGCTGGTCAGAGAGGAGTTCATCCCCCGTCTTAATGAATACTGCGAGAGGCTGACAGATGCTGCGGCAGAAGCTGTTGAGGCAGATGTTGAGGAGGCTGAGAAAAGCGGAAGCCTTTCAACACTGAAGTATCCCTTCGTCATAAAAAAGACCTATGCCGATTCTGTGGAGTATATGGTCGCCGTAAGCAGTTCAGACGGAAACTATATCGCAGAGATAGGAAACGGCGAAAGGAAGATATATCCGTATAAGGCAGAAATATTACTCGACCGGATTCGCCAGAGCTTGGATAAAGGAGAAAGTCTATGAAAGAAATATCTGTATATGTACCTGCTTCATCAGAGTATTTCAGCTTTAATCTTGATGAGAACACCCCGCTGGCAGTTCTTGCGGACGAGGTCTCGGCAATGCTGAGACAGTATGACAGATGTGATGATGACAAAGAGTCGGCACAGCCTATGATATTCTACAGCCGTGAAAGACAGATGATCCTTGACGGGACAAAGACATTATCGCAGCTCGAGATAAAAACAGGTGCAGTTCTCGCAATAATCTGATGTATCAAAAAAACCCTCTCGCATCAAGCGTGAGGGTTTTTTTTATAATACCTTCAGTCTGCACCTTGCACCGAGACGTATAACATCTCCTGTATGTATCTCAGTATCCTTTTCGATGATATTCTCGTTTACAAAGGTGTGGTTAGTAGAGTTGTTGTCGCATATCATAATTACTCCGTCGCCTCTTCTCCACAGACAGCAATGATACTTTGAAACGTCCGAAAGCGTTGTTACACAGCAGTAATTTGCAGCATCAGTGAGCTGTATCCTGCCGAGCACAACTCTGTCAGCGATATTGACATTGAATATTGCATTGTCTGCTATCCTGAGAAGAGAGAGTGTGCACATATTGTTTGCCGGGTTTACACCTGCTATCTCTCCATCGATCGTGAGAAGGATAGTGCCTTTTATCTTATCTGCGAGCTGGAGCTGGTTATGTGATGACGACACCATACCGTTGTTCACGTCAACTCCGCCGTTGAAGCCCACGTCGGTTTTTCTGTATTTCGGGATAGAAGCACGTGTTCGGACTATGATAAGTACGATGATAAGCACCAACAGCACAGCAACAAGTGCTGCGAGTGCCGCGATAAGGATTATAGTTGAATTCATTGTGTGTCCTCCGTGCTGATGAGTTTTCTGAACACGTTGTTTTCGAGGGTGCGCATAGCCGCGCTCTTTTCGGAAATAAGATCTTTCAGCTCGTTAAGCATCATTTCTGTCATACGCATATATGTACGCAGGGCCTCACTTTTTTCTCTGAATCTATCACCCGTATCGCCGTGCCATGCTTCTGTAGAAGTGATCAGCGATGTGTTAATGTCGCGGCAGATCATAAGGTGATCATTCACGATGTTTTCGATAAGCATACTGCACTCTGCGGCAGTGCTGCTATCATAAATCAGGTCCTTCATAATTAGATCAATCTTCCTTTACAGAGTGATATTCAGTGAGATCGGGAGATCAGTCGGTGAAACAGTGACATTGCTGCATCCAAGCATACCGGAAACGAGCTCCTCTCTGAGTTCATCTTCGTGGTCGCAGATCGACAGAGCACGCCGATTTCCCGAAACGACAGTATTGGCAGCAGATGACATAACATAGCTGAACTTGCTTATCATTTGCTGTTCAGTGTCGAGCCTTTGTATAATGGATTCAGCGAGCGAGATCATATTGCTGCTTCCGTCCATTTCAGGGAGGTTACTTCTGAGCGCTCTCATCAGATCGAGGCATTCGCGGATCCTGTTGGCCTGATGGGAGAACGACTCGCTCTCGTCGAACAGACGAGCACTGTTTATATTATACATTCAATCCCTTCTCCTTTAGGCATAGCCGCACAGAGAAAATGAATGACTGTGCGGCTTGATCCTGATATTCGTTTGGTGTTGATGACTGCTTTTCAGCGCTTATCACGAAATAACGTCATCTGCGAGAGCGTTTGCCTCATCGAGGCTCTTCTTCTCGTATGTCTCATAAACCTGAGCGATGGACTGGAGATCCTTGACATACTCATTGATCTTCTTGATGAGCTTGTCGATGTCGTCCTGAAGGTTCTTGAACTTATTGATGTATGCAGTTGAAGCTTCGCCCTCCCACTGAGAAGCGAGGCCCGTGATCGTAGTCATCATCTGTGAAGTAAGATTAGAAACATTACTGCCCTGTGTCTGGAACTGGTCAGCTGTAGAAACGAGGACCTTGGGATCAACTTTAATAATTGCGTCTGCCATAATTAATACTTCCTTTCTGGATCAATAGATCTTGTTATCAATATGCGCTTCTTGAGGATGCTGTATCAGTATTTGTCTGCTCAGCCTGTGCATAGTTAGCAGAGATAGTTCTGAGAGCTTCAACGTACTTTACGATAAGGTTATAGAAGTTGTCCATCTGACCCTTATCCTCGGTAAATATCTTGTGGAATGCGTTTCTTGCTTCGCCCTCCCACATACCGCTGAGAGAAGCCTCGGTGCTCTCAAGTTCAGCAACAGCGTTCTTGAACTGACCGTTCAGTTCTTCAAGCTGAGAAGCTCCGTTAGAAAGGTTTGAGGATGTAACTGAAAAATTGCCTGCCATAGTGATTTACCTCCGTTTTAATATTATTCGGAAAAGCTGTCGGTTTTCCGCTTCCGTGATTATACTATACCACGTTTTTGACGGATTTTGACAATTAATGACGAAATGCATAATTTTTGCGACAGACGACAATAATTAAGCAGCAATACTGTCAAAACCTTGTACGGAGGCGGAGAAATGTCAATCTACGTTCAGTGGAGTATGGATCAGATCCGGCTGAAACTGTCCCTTCATCAGCTGCTTGCGGTAGGGATTGTCGTCCTTTGCGTTGAAGCCGAGGGGGAGGTATTCCTCCGGGATATATTCCTCATAGTCGATGTCATAAGAATAGTTGCAGAAGATCAGCTCGACGTAGGTTATCGTGTTGTCCTTTCCGGGAGTGTGTATCGCATAGACGAATCCTTTATAATCGTCGCAGAACAGGGCGATAGGGTCGGAGCTGCCGGCAAAGCCGGTCACGCTGTATATCCCTTCATACGGCATAACACCGAGGCTTCCGAGCCTTGTGAGCTCAGCCTTATAGTCCTCATCGGTGTAGGTCACAGTCAGATAGCTGAGATATTGTGCGTCCCACGGGTTATAGTAGACCATTTTGTAATCGACAACGTTCATATCATCGGTGATCCTGTCGGGGAAGACAGATTCGTCCATTCCCCATTTGCTGACGTATTCCTCCTTTGCGTCTTCGCCCATATACATCGAATAATGCGACGGGACAGTGTCTACCTCGACCTTTGCCGAGGCGACGCTCCAATAAAGCAGCGCGGTAACAGATACGACTACGGCGGTATTGATCAACAAGATCGGAACAACTATCGCAATGGCTATAATGGCAATTATCTTTGCGATCCTCTGAGTTTTTTTCTTATCATATCTTGCGAATTCCTGCGCAGAATCCACGCGGAACTGCATATCGGGAGTTTTCACTGTCATAGCCCTGAGCGTATCACGGCAGGAGCTGCATTCAGCGAGGTGCTCTTCTGTAAGCTCGCGGCTCTTTTTGCTGAGCATATCCTCTGAGTACAGCGGCAGCAGGTCGCGGACGACCTCACATGGTAGTTTCATTCCGATTCCTCCTTTATCTGTTCATATATCATAGCTTTTGCGCGGTGGAAGGTCACGCACGCCCAGTGCTCGCTCTTGTCGAAAAGCGAGCCTATCTCGCGGAAGGAGAGCTCGCCGAAGATACGGAGCGAAAATACCTCCTTGTACGGCTCACGGATCGTGTGCAGCACCTTATGCAGCCGGAATGCGAGCTCCTTGTCTGCGATAAGCTCAGACAGGTCGGCATCTTCGGCAGCGAGGTCTTCGGGTATATCGCTGCCTGTCATATGCTTTTGCTTCCGGCAGTGGGAGTAGTAGAGATTCCTTCCGATGGAGCAGAGCCATACACGGAGCTCCGATTCGCCGCGGTAGCTGTCGATAGTGCGGAACGCGCGGAAAAAAGTCTCCTGCGTCAGCTCCTCGGCAAGGCTCTCGTTTGCGGTAAGTCCGCGGAGAAATCTGAAAACATCGCTGTAGTATTCGCGGAAAACCGCATCGAAGTCCTCCATAGCTCTCCCTCCTTTCATATATAGGACGCACGAAAAAAAGAAATATCACAGAAAATCCCGGAAATATTTTTCATATCATTAATAATACCTCCGGCGGCAGGATATGTCAAGCCTGCGGCGGACAGAAAGCATTCATCATTTCAGCAGCAGATCAACCCCAAAACCGGCAATATATACAATGACGGCGGCACTGATTTGTGCATTCATACAAAGATCGTGCAGAGGTGTTGACTCTGACGTTACGTCATAGTTTATAATGAAGTCACACGGGAGGGAAGCTTATGAGAACAGTGAACGATGTGAGCAGACTGACAGGAGTGAGTATACGCACTCTGCAATATTACGACAGGATAGGTCTGCTGCCGCCTGCGCAGCGCACGGAGGCTGGCTACAGGCTGTATGACGATACGGCACTGGAGCGATTGCAGCAGATACTTCTTTTCCGCGAGCTCGGATTTTCGCTCGACGAGATAAAAGACATTCTCGATTCGCCCGGATTCGACCGCGGCAGGGCGCTCACGCAGCAGATAGAGCTGCTGACGCTCAAAAAGCAGCGGCTCGAGGCGATGATAGCGCTCGCCCGTGAAATAAGAGAAAAAGGAGAAAAAAATATGAGCTTTGAGGCATTTGACAATAAGAAGATAGAAGAATATGCTGCCCGTGCAAAAGCTGAATGGGGCGGCACGAGAGAATTTGCCGAATATGAGCAGAAGAGCGCGGAGCGTACTCCTGAGCAGGAAAAGGCAAAGGCAGACGAGCTGATGCGCGTTTTTGCGGAGTTTGGTGCGATGCGTGACAAGCCCGTGGATTCCGCCGAGGTCAGGGAGCAGGTGATGAAGCTTCAGCGCGTGATAACGGAGAATTACTATACCTGCACCGATGAGATACTTGCTTCGCTCGGGCAGATGTATGCCGCAGACGGCGAATTCAGGCAGAATATCGACAGAGCAGGCGGCGAGGGCACAGCAGAATTTGCGAGCCGCGCAATTGCGGGATACTGTAAATGAGAAAAGCGGTATCGTCAGCCGGATAAAATTATACTATAATGGCAGCCGAGCTATGCTTATTGAGCATAGCTCGGCTTGCTTATAAAGTATTTGAAATTTCACAGCATATATGTTAGAATTGTATTACAGAAGGTGGAGCCTGTGCGTTAGCTGCTTCACTAAAATGCCAAGATAGAGGAGGAATCACGATGAACAACGAAATGCTGACTCTTACACAGGATTGGGACAAGACCTTCCCGAAGTCCGATAAGGTCGACCATAAGAAGGTCACCTTCCGCAACCGCTACGGTATCACGCTTGCGGCTGATATGTATATCCCGAAGGATAAGGACGGAAAGCTTCCGGCTGTTGCGGTATGCGGACCATTCGGTGCTGTAAAGGAGCAGTGCAGCGGTCTGTATGCCCAGACCCTTGCGGAGCGCGGCTTCCTGACTATCGCATTCGACCCCTCATTTACGGGCGAGAGCGGCGGTATGCCGAGATATATGGCTTCTCCCGATATAAACACCGAGGATTTTCAGGCGGCAGTGGATTTCCTCTCAGTGCAGGACAACGCCGACCCTGACAGGATCGGTATATGCGGTATCTGCGGCTGGGGCGGACTGTCCATCAACGCTGCTGCTATAGACACGCGCATAAAGGCAACAGTTGCTGTTACTATGTACGATATGGCACGCGTGAATGCGAACGGATACTTCGATTCCGAGGACAGCGAGGAAAAGCGCTATGAGAAAAAGGCTGCCCTCAATGCACAGCGTATCGCCGACTTCAAAAGCGGCGTATACGTCCTCGGCGGCGGTGTTGTCGACCCTCTTCCGGACGATGCTCCGTTCTTCGTCAAGGACTATCACAGCTACTACAAAACAGAGCGCGGCTATCACGCACGCTCGCTCAACTCAAACGGAGGCTGGAACATCATCGGCTGTATGTCATTTATGAATCAGCCGATAAATACCTACAGCAATGAGATAAGGAACGCTGTTCTCATTATCCACGGCGAAAAGGCTCATTCCTGCTATTTCAGCAAGGACGCCTATGCTGCTATGACTAAGGACAGCAAATACACCGATAACAAGGAGCTCCTCATCATTCCCGATGCGGTGCATACCGACCTCTACGACGGAGGCGGTAAGAACGCTATCCCGTTCGATAAGATAGCTGATTTTTACAATGAGTACCTGAAATAAAATTTCAGCTGACAGCCTATTATTGATGTTAAATGTACCGAACTGAAAGGAGCCTTTTATGAAACGATCAACAAGATCTGCCGGAGCGATAGCCCTCTCTGCGGCAATGCTCCTGTGCAGCGCCTGCGGAGCCTCTGAGGAGAGCACAGGCTCGTCTGTTACGGTGCAGAGCAGCACTTCCGAGCAGATAACGACAGGTGCCGCAGCTCAGCCTTTGACAAGCGAGGCTGCAAGTGCAGATGTTATGACGATGAACGTGGGCGGAAGCAGCTTCAGCGTTGCGCTTGAGGATAACGAGACGGTCACGGCTCTGAAGGAGCTT
>Ga0247609_10003206_pt1 | contig 16679 bp, 14 predicted proteins | sample 172DNAGHGlowgp2_FD_193487 | JGI IMG/M metagenome (GOLD analysis project Ga0247609, IMG submission 193487) | Sheep rumen microbial communities from Palmerston North, Manawatu-Wanganui, New Zealand - 1728 DNA GHGlow gp2 | ecosystem: Host-associated > Mammals > Digestive system > Stomach > Rumen ...
CGGGCAGCCTTAAAGCTGCCCTTTTTAGGCCCTATAAGCGCGCTCTGACTTTCCTCCGAGCAAAGTCAGACTTTCATCCGAGGAAACCTCTACTTTCCTCCGAGCAAACTCGGACTTTCCTAAGCCCTTCTGCGCAGACTTGTTTATATAATGATAATCCTGTAAGGAAATATTATCAAATGCGTTGCGGTAATGCAGTGTTGCAGTTAAAAATTCCCTTACTCACACCCCCTAAAATATTTCTATATTTATATATATATTTATATATATATAAATATAGAGTTAAATTCCGGTCATTGTACAGTATAATTTTCTACTGCAACACTGCGTCACTGCAACAGATAGATCACAAATTTTGACCTTGGTAATGATTTTATTTGGATTTCGCAAGTTTTACGTGTAAGTTTAACAATATTGTTAATACCTTCCTCAGGATCTGCCTGCGCCAGAGTCTCATACTCCGTGATGTAGCGCTTGACGGTCTTCCTGCTGACACCTACTCTGCGGGCTATCTCCCGCTGACTCAAACCATCAATGCGATGGTAATGGAGGATTTGTTCTTTCTTGTCCATGTCTACCATGTTTCAACTAATTATACAATTACAGCGCTCTTCTGAGCTACCATATATATAACGTAAAACTCTGGTCTACGTGGTACACTTTTCGATTATTATGGTGGTATACTTTTCAATTACTATTTACAAATTATTAAGATAACCAACGGAATGGCATATAAAATGGGTCAATTACCCACCAATGGATATAAAGAATGGGATGGAAACATCTATTTTAATGAGAAGAAAGTGTGCTCGGATATAGGCAAAGATTTAGGCCCAACAATTCCTTATCATAGAAAAACTGAGGATTAACCGACTCATTCTACTCATCGAAGAAACTCATTCTTCCTCATTCCCCTCATTGTCGCTCGACAGTGAGGGGTTTTTGATTGTGATTCCTTTCGCCATGTTGTTATTACGCCCTAATTTTGCAGTGCGATTCAGAAATAATCGATCTTTGAGTCTGCGCCTCGAACATCGGCGGCGCCTCAACAAAGCCTGAAAGCGAGCTTTCGCTTTGTATTCGGCTTGCGCGATCTTTGACATATTGTAACGTGAATCTTATAAACGGTACGCACATGCGTACGTACATTAATCAATATTATTTAATCATTTAAAGGTCGCCTAAAAGGGGGCGACGTTAAACAAATAATTTTTATGAAGACAACAACAGTTGTAACATTCGCATCGCAGACAACTCAGATTTCTGAGCCTGCACAACAACAGCAGCACATGACTTCGCTGGAGATTGCAGAACTCACAGGGAAGCAGCACAAACACGTGATGGAGGCCATTCGAAAGATGGAGCCAGCTTGGCAAAATGTATGTGGGTCGAATTTTCGGCTGACATCCCGAACCATCGTTCAGCCTAATGGTGGCAAGCGTGAAGTACCCTGCTATTCTCTCTCAAAGAGTGAATGTCTTTTCATCGCCACGAAGTTCAACGACGAGGCGCGCGCTAAGTTGGTGCTGAGATGGGAAGAGTTGGAGAGAGCAAACATGGGTGGCTTCATTCAAGCCGATCAGCAATTGGCGCTGCCGAGTACGAAGGAGATTCTGATGCAGGGCGACGAGATTGGCGGGCATTCCGCCCGATGAGCCCATTGGCATCCCCATGGAGAGTCCCGCCCGCTGGATGATGGTAGCCGCCGCGATGGCTATCCAAGAGAATGGCACTAGCGACATCGACTATTTCGCCATGCTAAGAGGATGGACCCTCAGCCGCGATGGGATAGCGGATAATTAAGAAAAAAGCCCTCGGGAAGTGTGATTCCTGAGGGCTTTGGAGTTTTGAATCTTCAAACAATTACTTGGCGGGCTGGGCAGGAGCTGCGGGAGCATCCTGAGCGGGAGCCTCAGCAGCAGGAGCGGCAGGCTGAGCTGCATCGTTCTGCTGGCTGGCACCGAAGCCTGGCAAGTTGTTGGGGTTAGTGGCAGGAGCCTGATAGTTCTCCATTACTGAGCTGTTGCTGTCGGCCTGAGGGGCTACATAAGCGCAAGCCACGCTGATAACTACCATAAAGGCTGCGAGGGTCCAAGTGGCCTTCTCGACGAAGTCGGTGGTCTTACGAACACCACCAATCTGGTTGTAGCCTGAGAACTGAGAAGCGAGACCGCCTCCCTTTGACTCCTGGATGAGCACGATGCCAATCATGAGCAGTGCTGCAATCACGATGAGAATTACAAATAATGTGTACATTTTTTTAACTATATTTTTTTATTATTATTTATGATCAGCTTCTCTAAAAAGCGTATTTGGTCTGCAAAGTAAGCATTTTTTTTCGGAAATTGCAAACTTAATCGCTGAATTATTTCAAGTGCCTTCGAATATCTACCTTGTTTTATGTAAATTCGGGCCAAAGTTTCAGTAAAATACTCCTCACCGATCTCATCTTCGGGCTTTTCGGCTGGTTTTTCGACCTGAGGCGTGAGCAACGGCCCCTCGTTGAGCACGATACGACCTGTGTCAGAATTTATGAACGAATCAATCAAGTTCTGTCCTGGCATCTGTGGCACCTCGCCGGGCATGCTTTCAGTGCCTGCATCTTCCTCCTCGGACTCCAGCAGATAAGCCACATAATCGACAGCTGCATCGGCTGGCGTGGGCTTGCGCTTGGTCTTGGGAGCATCTTCCTTGGGAATGGAATCGAGGAAGGTGTCGATGAGGGAAATGGTTCGGGAGTTTGCTCCTGTGGAGCTAGCTCCAGAGGTGAGAGGTGAGAAGCTAGAGGTGAGAGATCTGCCCTCGGCCTTGGAAACGGCCTTGGGAGCTGGCTTCTGAGTGGGCTTGCGGAGCTGGTAATGGGCGCCCTCGATCAGGGAGAACAGCACGCGGCGATCGGTGATATAGATGGCTGCACGGCGCAGTTCCTCATCGAAAGAGGGATCGTGAAGCAGGAACAGATTCTGGAGCATGAGCAGACGGGCCGTCTGGAAATAGGGATACAGCGCGAGCATGGACCGCAACTCATAGAGTGTATCGCGGTCAAGGCGTTCGGGGTGCTTAATCAGCTCTGTAATCCTCTCCATTTCAATCTTCAATCTTACCAGTTTGCCACAGTGGCATTGAATATCTGTTCTACGATGTCCTTAATCATCTTGTTGACGAGCTCATCCTGCACGGAGTTGAGCGAGAGCGTTGACTCATAACTCTGCTGGGCCGTGAACTGCTGCTCAAAGTCCTCAGCATGGTTGGTATTGTTAGTAAAGCGCACGTTGACGGTGATAGAGAGCTCGGTCATGGCCGAATAGCCTTCGGAGCTTACGGCCTTGTTGCGCTGCTCGTAGCGCGTGATTTCGCCCTCAATCTTCAGGTCGCCATTGCGCTTCACCTGTTCCAGTTTGGTATGGGTAGTGAACTCATCCTTCAGCGCATTGTTGAACATCGATCCCATGGGTGCCCACACATAGCTGGCGCGGATGGGGAACTCGGCTATCTGGATGGTCTTGGTCTTTGTATAGTCGATGCTTGAACCGTTGAACTTATAGCTCACGGAGCAGGCCATGATGATCGTGGCTAACGCCGCGAGCATCGTGCACTTGAGGAGTTTATTGATCGAGTCCATATTGTTTCAGTCTGCGATAGAGGGTGCGATCGCTGATGCCGAGCTCCTGGGCGGCCTTGCGGCGATTGCCGTGATTGCGCTCAAGGGCTTTCTCGAGCATCTGCTTGCTCACATCGTTGAGGTTTAAGTTTTCGGGTTCGCGCTCTGGCTCCACATACTCCTCGGCGATGGCGTCCTCGACAGAAGCCAGGGGTGAGGGGTGAGAGGTGAGAGGTGAGAGGGCTGACGGCGTAAGTGGAGCCGGCAGGGGATCGATGGTGGCGGGCTTGGCGGCCTGCACATCGTCGAGCTGCTTCTTGAGCAGGCCCATCTCACGACGCATATCGTTCACATTGCCTCGGAGCTCGAAGAGTATCTTATAGAGTATCTCGCGCTCGTTCTCGAACGAGTGGTCGCCACCCTCGCGATGGATGGTGGCCAACTGCGTGGTCTCCTGATCCTGCGGAATAAACTGGCTGAGCGTGGCAGCCGTGATGGTGCGCTCGGGCGAGAGAATGGATATCTGCTCGGTGATGTTCTTCAACTGGCGCACATTGCCTGGCCACTTATACTTGAGCAGCAACTGCTTGGCGCCCTCATCGAGCACGATACGGTCCATCTTGTACTTCTCGGCCATCTGCATGGCAAACAGGCGGAAGAGCAGGATGATATCATCGCCACGATCGCGCAAAGGCGGCATCTGGATGGGGATGGAGTTGAGACGATAGTAGAGATCCTCGCGGAAGCGGCCCTCGCTGATGGCCTGACGGATGTTGAGGTTGGTGGCAGCCACAATGCGTACATCGGTCTTGCGCACCTCGGTGGCACCCACGGGGATATACTCACCCGTTTCGAGCACACGCAGCAGTCGGGCTTGAGTGGCCAGAGGCAACTCGCCCACCTCGTCGAGGAACAGCGTACCCTTATTGGCCACGCCGAAATAGCCCGGCGAATCATTGATGGCACCTGTAAACGAACCTTTTACATGACCGAAAAGCTCTGAGTCGATAGTACCCTCAGGGATGGAGCCGCAGTTGATGGCGAAATACTTTTCGCGACGGCGGGGCGAATTATCATGAATCACTCGGGGGATAATCTCCTTACCCACTCCACTCTCGCCCACGATGAGCACACTCAGATCGGTCGGCGCCACTTGCAAAGCTACGTCGAGCACATGGTTCAATGCATCGCAATTACCCACGATGTTGTACCGCTGTTTGATGGTTTGAAGTTCAGAAGTCTTCATTGAGCTGACAAAATTACATATTTTTTCTGAAACACTCTGCAATTTTGGCAGAAATTTAACGGAAAATCACTTTTCGAGGGCTTTTTCGCGCTTATCGAACTTAATAAGCGCCAATCCGATGGCTGTCCAGATGAGTTCGCGCACTCGCACCAAGAGGGCTACGAAGATGCCTGCCTGGGCCGTCATGCTGAGTCCTTCGGTGGACATGAGGAAGCCTCCCTCGCGACCACCCAACTGCAACGGCATGAAGAAGAGGATGTTGGCAAAAAGCGTGGTGAAGGCGTAGATGAGCACGCACTGGGGAATGGTGACCTCAGGCATGATGACCAGCAGAATGAAGTAGATCTCGAACGTAGAGAAGAACCTGCACAGGAACTCGAGAATAACAGCAGCCATAAAGGTACGGGGATTCTGATTATGCAGGGCTGCGATCTGGGCATCGACCTCGGCGAGTTTCTCCTTATTGCGCTCCACGAAGGGTTGCGCCCAGCGTTTCACCATGGGGAAATGGCTCAGGATGTTCATGCCCGTAACGGCGATGCCCTTGCGATAGCCTCGCTGGAAGAACCAGATGGCCAGCAGGGCCACAGCAGCAATGATGGGCAGCAGGATATACGTAAGCGGCGTCATCTTCTGCGTGAGGATGTAAAGGGGCACGGAGAGCAGCCAGAACCAGAAGTGGCTGTAGATGTGGGTCATCACAAAAAGGATGACCGAAGAGGAGGCGCGCTTGGTACCGATCTTAGGCGAGAGCGACATGATGCGATAAGGCTCGCCACCCATAAGTCCGCCTGGTGTGGCATAATTGAGCGCAAAGGCCGAAACGGTAATCTTATAGAGCCACATGAATCCCACCTTACACCTACGACACACGCCCTGATCATTGCCGATGGTATTGATGATGAGATACCACGAAGCGGTATTGAAAAAGTAGAGGAAGAACCAGAGCATGACGGCATTGAAGAACCAATAGCCTGCATGCTGAATGCCTGCCCAGACCTCGCGGAAATCGAGCTGGGATGCCATCACAATCAGTACTAACAGACCGAAAATGAAAAAGGCGTTCTGGTATTTCTTCTTCATTCTTCTTTCTTCTGGGGCTCGCGATCCTTGGCCTTGGGAATGGCAAAGCGCACTTTCTCGCCATCCTCGCGCTTCTCGTGGTAGAGCTTGGGCAGCGGATGGGCCAGCGGCTCATCGTAGTTGATGCGATTGCGATACATATCGACAGCCGTATAAACGGCATGACGCAGCGACTGTTCGCTGGCGATACCCTCGCCTGCGATATCGAAGGCGGGACCATGATCGGGGGTGGTGCAGACGGCTGTGATACCAGCCTTGAGCTTCACACCATACTCCTGAGTCAGCGTCTTGAAGGGGGCAATAGCCTGATCGTCGTACATGGCCAGCACACCATCGAACTGCTCAAACATCTGCTCACCAAAGAACTCATCGGCCACGTAAGGACCAAAGGCCTGAACACGCTCCTTCTCCAATGCCTCGATGGCTGGCAGGATGATCTCCTGCTCCTCAGTGCCGGGCTGAGGATTGAGTGCCAAAACGGCAATGCGGGGATTGGAGATGCGGAAGTCGCGCTTGAGGCTCTTATTGAACATGACACCCTTCTCGACCAGCTTCTCGATGGTAATAGCCTGCGGCACATCCTTGATTGGTAAACGATTGGTAACCAGTCCAATACGTACCACATCATTAAGCATCACAAGAAGTGAACGATCATCCTTAGCAGGATTGAGATTGGGCTTGACTGGAGCCATCACGAGCACATCGTAGAGGCCTCGCTGCAGATCCTCCTTGGCACGCTGAACGGCCTTGCGGGCAGCAGCATCCGACTCGTCGGTGGGCTGACCTAACTCTACCTTCACCTCCTCGTCGAAGGTAGCCAGAAGGTTTAATCGGCCATCGCGCGCATCCTCAGCCGAATTGATGATGCTGAAGGGCGTTTCGAGGTTCATAGCCTTACGGTGATAGGCTGCCACCTTGGGCGAGCCGTATATGATAGGTGTGCACATATCGAACATCATGGGATCTTCAAACGTTTTGAAGATCACCTCGTAGCCGATGCCGTTAGTGTCGCCATGCGTGATTGCCACGCGAATCTTTCTTTCTTCCACCATTTGATTTGACTATTTGATGTTTCACTATTTATTCATTATTCATTCATTCATTATTCATTATTCATTATTTACTTTAGGCCGGAGCCCTTTGGCGACGGCCGTAGATAAGAGTCCGCAGGCAGCGAAGATATCCTGTCCGCGACTGGCACGGATGGTGGTAAACACCCCATGCTTCGTGAGGTAATCCCTCAGCGACTCCATGCGCTTCTCGTCGGCTCCAGGCAGATCCACATCAGGAATCTCGTGAAAACGGATGAGGTTCACCCTGCACTCCAAGCCCTGAAGCAACTTCACAATCTCACGGGCGTGGGTGGGAGTATCGTTGAGTCCTGCAAAACAGATGTACTCGAACGAACAACGGCGCTGGTGGGTGAAGTCGTACTGCTTGAGCAGACTGACCACCTCAGTGATCGACATCTGGCGCTCGGCAGGCATCAGCATCTGGCGCTGCTCAGGCAGTGGTGAATGCATGGAGATGGCCACATGACACTCGCTCTCATCCAAGAATCGCTTCAGCTTATTCTTCACACCAACACTCGAAACGGTGATGCGCTTAGGACTCCAAGCATAACTATAATCAGCGGTAAGTATCTCAGTGGCTCTCAGTACGTTATCGAGATTATCCATAGGCTCGCCTTGGCCCATGAAAACGATATTAGTCAGCGTCTCGCGCTCGGGCAAGGCATAGATCTGATTCAGGATATCACCAGCCGTGAGGCTGCCTTCGAAACCCTGCTTACCAGTCTGGCAGAACAGGCAGTTCATCTTACAGCCCACCTGGCACGACACGCAGAGCGTGGCACGATCGCCGTCAGGAATATAGACCGTCTCAACGAATTTATCGCCACCAGCCACAGGAAACAGATACTTGATGGTGCCATCCACGGAGCGCTGACAATCGATGGGATCCATCGCACCAACCACGAACTGCTCAGAGAGCCGCTCGCGATTAGCCTTCGAGATATTGGTCATCTCGTCGATGCTCCTCACATGCTGCTGATAGAGCCATTTCACGATCTGGCCAGCCGTAAACTGGGGCATACCCAGCGCCTTTACTGCCGACTTCAATTCGTCGAGGCTCATGCCTAACAACACTTTCTTTTCGCTGTCCATCTTTGTGATTTTGGGGACAAAGGTACAAAAAAATTATTAATTCTTTGGTATTCTCGGAAAATATTGCGAAATTTGCACCTTATTAATATACTATTATACCCCATGAGAGAAAAAATAGACTGTTTTCTACCTTGCGACGACCTAGAGGTTGCCCAGCACACTGTGAAGCAACTCAGAGGAAACAAGACCATCCAGCATATTTTCCTACTCGTCACTGAGCTGCTGTCGGCTGAGGATTCGAAGCGTTTCAAGGATTGTCAGCAGATACTGGTTGACAACCTGAGCAGCAGCAACACCATGATGAGTATAGCCGAGAACGCCAAAGCCGAGTATGCACTGCTGCAGACGAAGCCCCGCCAGCTGTTGTTGGGCGAGGGCGCCCTGGAGCGCATTCTCCGTGTGGCATCGGATAGCGATGCGGCGATGGTGTATGCCGATCATTACGACATCATCGGTGGCGAGCGCAAGGATCATCCTGTGATTGATTATCAGATAGGTAGTATCCGCGACGACTTCGACTTCGGATCGCTATGGCTGGTGAAGACCTCGCTGCTCCACACGTTTGCCATGCAGGCTGGCGAGAACGATTATCACCATGCAGGACTCTATGCCCTGAGATTGTTCCTGAGCCGTAACGGAGAGATATTCCACATCAACGAGCGACTCTATACTGAGGAGGAGAAGGACACCAGAGCCTCGGGCGTGAAGCAATTCGACTACGTGAACCCTGCCAACCGCGAGGTGCAGATTGAGATGGAACAGGCGGCCACAGCCCATCTGCAGGAGATTGGCGCCAAGATTGACCCCTCGTATTATCGCAGGCCTGACTTCAACGAGCAGGAATTCGAGTTCGAGGCATCGGTCATCATCCCCGTCTATAATCGCGAGAAGACCATCTGCGATGCCGTGAACAGCGCCCTCGGACAGAAGACGAGCTTTAAGTACAACGTCATCGTGGTGGATAATCACTCTACCGACGGCACCACCAAGCTGCTGAAGGGTTTCCACGATGAGCGACTGGTGCACATCATACCCAAGCGCACTGATCTGGGCATAGGCGGATGCTGGAACCAAGCCATCAACGACGATCGTTGCGGACGATTCGCCATTCAGTTGGATAGCGACGACCTCTATTCGTCGCCTCGTACGCTGCAGCAGATTGTGGAGTGTTTCTATAAGCAGAATGCAGCGATGGTGATTGGCTCGTATCGCATGTGCGACTTCGAGTTGAACACCCTGCCCCCAGGACTCATCGATCACCACGAGTGGACTGACGAGAACGGACCCAACAATGCCTTGCGCATTAACGGACTCGGAGCGCCACGTGCCTTCTTTACGCCGCTGTTGCGCCAGATAGGATTCCCCAACACCTCGTATGGCGAGGATTATGCCCTGGGACTCATTTTTTCGCGACATTATCGCATAGGCCGCATCTTCACAGAGCTTTATCTCTGTCGCCGATGGGGAGGCAATAGCGATGCTGCCCTGAGCATCGACAAGATCAATGCGAACAATCTCTATAAGGACCGCCTGCGCACGCTCGAGATTCAGGCCCGTCAGCAGATGCTGCAGGGCAAGCAGGAGTTGATGAACGACTCGCCCCTGCTGAGATTCTTCAACCGACAGCTGGAGAAATGGGACGATGCACGCAGGCGTTATCACGATCTGCGTAGCGCCAAGACACGCGAACTCGTGGTGGGCGCCTCGAACATTCAGGTGCAGTGGAATCCTGCCCGCATCGTGTCGACAGGAGCCAGCATCGACAAGAAGGTGATAGCCGAGAGGCCTTGTTTCCTCTGTGAGCAGAACAGGCCCAAGGAGCAGGTGAAGAAGTCGATAGACAGTCATTTCGACCTGCTGGTGAACCCCTTCCCCATCCTACCCATCCACTTCACCATTCCCAGTGTGAAGCACGAGCCACAGCTGATTCGCGAGGCGTATGGCGAGATTCACAAGATGCTGGAGGAATACCCAGAACTGATGGTATTCTATAATGGTCCGAAGTGTGGTGCCTCAGCCCCCGATCATGCGCATTTCCAGGCTGGCACGAGTGGTGTGCTGCCCTTGCAGAAATCGTGGAAGCGACTGAGCCACAACCTCACGCCCATCATCAGCCTCAACGACGATGAGAGCATAGCGCTCATCGAGGATTATCCCTGTGCGGCCTTGCTTATCCGCAGCCGTTCTCAGTATGGCGACGAGCAACTGTTCCGCAGGCTCTACGAGGCTCTGCCCCAGCGTGAGGATGAGACGGAGCCCATGATGAACATCATCAGTTGGCGCCACGACGATGAATATCTGTCGGTGGTATTCCCACGCCGTAAGCATCGTCCTGACTGCTATTATGCCGAGGGCGATGCCCAGTATATCATATCGCCAGGTGCGCTGGATATGGCTGGATTCATCATCACCCCACGTCAGGAGGACTTTGAGCGCATCACGCCCGAAGTGGCCCTACATATTCTTCAGGAGGTGTCGCTATCGAAGGACGAGCTGCAGCAGGTGATCACCCGTTTGAAGGAATCCGAAAACATCTCACCCCTCACCTCTCACCTCTCACCTCTTATCTCTACTGAGCCTATCGTCAGTGTAGGCATCGTGAGCGGACAGAAGATCGCTTTCTCGCTGAACAGTCCCTATATAGCCAAGGGCGAGGAGATTACAGGCGAGGAGGTGGTGGAGTTCTCTGAAGGCGGCATCTTGTGGCGAGGCACTCTGTATCGTCATCTCACCTTCCGTCCGCAAGGTCCTGATGCCTCGTTCTCACTGAAGGATGTAACCATCGGCGTAAACTTCCATTGGGAGCGTCAGGAGACTCAGACCTTTGAAGGCATCCTTCGCATCGTGGTAGAGGCCGATAAGATCGTGGCTATCAATGAGTTGCCCGTAGAGCGTTATTTGACCAGCGTCATCTCGAGCGAGATGTCGGCCACTGCCTCGCCTGAGTTCCTGAAAGCGCATGCGGTGATCTCGCGTTCATGGCTCCTGGCCCAGATGGAGAAGCGCCAGAAGCATCAGGAGGGTGGCGATAACTTCTTCTCGTTCATCAAGAAGGATGATGAGCTGATTCGCTGGTACGATCGCGAGGATCATACCATCTTCGATGTGTGTGCCGATGATCATTGTCAGCGTTATCAGGGCATCACCAAGGCCAACAATCCTCATGTGGCAGAAGCCATCAGCGATACACGTGGACAGGTATTGGCCTATGGCGGCGAGATCTGCGATGCGCGCTTCTCGAAGTGCTGTGGTGGTGAAACGGAGGAATTCCAGTATTGTTGGGAGAATACGCCCAAGCCTTACCTGGTAAGTTTCCACGACCCCTGGTGCAACACCAGCGACAAGAAGATTCTGTCGCAGGTACTGAACGATTTCGATCAGGAGACACCTGATTTCTATCGTTGGACAGTGGAATACTCGCAGGCTGAGCTTTCTGAGCTCGTGAATCGTAAGACAGGTATTGACTTTGGTACCATCACCGATCTGGTTCCTCTGGAGCGAGGCAAGAGTGGTCGCATCTGGCGTCTGAAGATAGTTGGTACCAAGAAGACTTTCACCATCGGTAAGGAACTCGAAATACGACGTGCGCTCTCAGAGAGCCATCTGCTGAGTTCTGCCTTCGAGGTAGAGAAGCAGGGCGATCGCTTCGTGCTTCACGGCAAAGGCTGGGGCCACGGAGTGGGTCTGTGTCAGATAGGTGCAGCCGTGATGGGCGAGCAGGGCAAGACCTACGATGAGATTCTGCTGTTCTACTATCGTGGTGCCCAAATCCAGCGCCTCTACGATTAATGATTCTGAAATTTAATGTTTAATATTTAATCTTTAATGAATAAACGTTCCCCTTGGGCCTGGGTGCCCACCTTGTACTTCGCTGAAGGAGTACCTTACGTAGCAGTGATGACCATCTCCGTCATTATCTACAAGCGTCTCGGATTGTCGAACACCGACATCACGCTCTACACCTCGTGGCTCTATCTGCCCTGGGTCATCAAACCCTTGTGGAGTCCGTTTGTGGATATGCTGCGCACAAAGCGCTGGTGGATTCTCACCATGCAGATCCTCATAGCTGCTGCCCTCGCAGGTATCGCCTTCACCATTCCGGGTCCCTTCTGGCTACAAGGCTCGTTGGCATTCTTCTGGCTGATGGCTTTCTCGAGTGCCACCCACGATATTGCTGCCGATGGTTTCTATATGCTGGGCCTCAATCAGCACGAGCAGGCTTACTTTGTAGGCATCCGCTCCACGTTCTATCGTATTGCCACCATCTTCTCCTCGGGCTTGCTCGTAGGTCTGGCTGGTGCACTTCAGGTGCTCACACGCAGCATCAGTTTCTCATGGAGTCTGGTGTTCTATCTCATTGCCGGCTTGTTTATCGCCCTGTGGCTCTATCATAGTTGGGCGCTGCCTCGTCCTGCTGAGGATAATGAGCGTGTGCAGAAATCGGCTCGCGACATTCTCAACGAGTTCTGGCAGACGCTGGTCACCTTCTTCCACAAGCCTCAGGTGTGGGTGGGCATTTGCTTCATGCTGTTCTATCGTATGCCTGAAGGATTGTTGGCCAAGGTTTCGGCCCTCTTCCTTGTGGATAGCGCAAAGAATGGTGGATTAGGACTCTCAGATGGAGAATTCGGATTGGTTCAGGGCACTGTAGGTGTGATCGGCTTGACGCTGGGTGGTATCCTTGGTGGTATCTGTGCTTCGCGCCACGGACTGAAACGCTGGCTCTGGCCTATGGTAATGGCTATCACCATCCCCGATCTGGTTTACGTTTATCTCTCGTATGCGCTGCCTGCGGATTTGTTCATCATCAACATCTGCATCTTCCTGGAGCAATTCGGCTATGGATTCGGTTTCTCGGCCTATATGCTATACCTTATATATTATAGTCAGGGTGAGCACAAGACGGCCCACTATGCACTCTGCACCGCTTTCATGGCGCTGTCGATGATGATTCCAGGATTGTTTGCTGGTGCCCTGCAGGAGAGCGTGGGTTATCAGGCGTTCTTCCTGATCGTAGTAGGCTGCTGCGCCATGACCTATATAGTCTCAGCTTTACTCAAGATAGATCCAGAGTTTGGCAAAAAGAAAGAGTGATTTTATAGGCACGGAAAATTATATTCCGGCGCCATCGGTGAAGCCGGCATCGATGGCTTTGGATTGCAAGATCTTTGAGTATGGAGGCACGCTATGCGTGAGCCAGATGTTACCACCAATGGTAGAGTCGTGTCCGATGGTGATGCGGCCTAAGATCGAGGCATTAGAATAAACCGTTACATTATCCTCGATAATCGGATGACGAGGCACATTCAGCATATTGCCATTCTCATCGTACTTAAAGCTCTTGGCGCCCAGCGTTACACCCTGATACAGACTCACGTGGTTGCCTATGATGGTAGTCTCGCCAATTACCACACCCGTACCATGATCGATCGAGAAATATTCGCCGATCTGTGCTCCTGGGTGGATATCGATTCCAGTCTTAGAGTGAGCCAACTCCGTGATGATTCGTGGGATCACAGGCACCTTCATCTCGTGCAACTTATGGGCCACGCGATAGTGGGTCATCGCATTCATCACAGGATAGCAGAAGATGACCTCGCCATAATTGGATACAGCAGGATCATTATCGAACATAGCCTGTACATCGGTATACAACAATCGCTTAATCTCAGGCAGTTCGTCGATGAATGCCATCGCCTTTGCCTCGGCCTCGTTATACACCTGTTCCTTGGTGCGCAACTCCTCGCAGTTCTCACAAAATTGCAGTCCGTGGGCTATCTGCTTGGTGAGCAGCGTTACCAACTCCTCCATATGCACACCGATGTAGTACGAGCGGATAGCCTCATCAGGCTGTCGCTTGTTGAAGTAATCGGGAAATATGATGCTCTTCACCAATTTCACGATCTGCTTCACCTGCTCTACCGATGGCAACGGAGCTACTGTGGCGGGCATCATACTCGCCTCTTTCTCCGCAATCTTCGACAACTGCGCCACATTCCTGCGCAGGGCGTCATTCATCTGTTTCTTATCCATATCGGGGGCAAAAGTAATAATAATCGTTCGAAAACCAAAATAAAAAAGCAATTTTCTTACTTTTAGCCCCTTTAAACCCCTATTAAGGTTAAAAAAAGAAAAAGCGCCCGATTGTTCAGCAAAAATGAGTACCTTTGGGCGCAAAGAATATCTTTTATATGGAGAAACTAAAGTTTATAAGGGATACGTTTTTGCTGGCGATACTGGCTGGCGTGTGTATTTCAATCGGTTGTGTAGTAAACCTGCGTGTAGGTGGTGTGGCTGGTGCCGTATTGTTTGCATTCGGACTGACCACCGTTGTGTATTACGGACTGAAACTCTATACGGGTACAGCGGGATTTATCAGGCGACAGGGCGACTGGACCATGCTGGTAACGGTGTTGCTGGGTAACATTGTGGGCTGTCTGCTCTCTGCATGGATGATAGCTTATGCGCAACCCGACTGCATAGAGCCTGCTGCAAAGATTATGGCTGGGCGTGTGGCCAAAGGTCCGTGGGCCTGCTTCTTGCTGGCCATAGGTTGCGGATTCATCATGACCACCGCAGTGGAATTTGCCAGGAAAGGCAAGATGCTGCCACTGGTGCTGGGTGTGCCTGTGTTCATTCTCTGCGGTTTTGCACACTCGATAGCAGATGCCTTCTACTTTTTGGTATCGCCTGCGGAGCAGGTACTTAATGGAAGTGTGCTGGCAGTTTACCTGAGTGAGGTACTAGGCAACTTCGTGGGGTGCAACCTTTACAGATGGACCACTATTTGCATTCCAAAGGAATAACAATTACGCTGATTGTTTAGAACTCAAACTCAATATCATCTCCCCACGTGTTATTGATAACAACAGTGAATTCCATACTCTGGTCTCCACTCTTGTTATCGAAGAGCACGCCTCTGCAGATGGTTATTCGGTTTCGTTGTACAGGCAACCCCAGAATCATTTTCTCGCTCAAGGTTTTGATGTTTCCTGACTCACTCACGTAATAGGTCTTTACCTCCAGATCAAGCGATTCCTTTTCCTCACTTGGAATCATGTAGAAGCCAAACATCTTATCATCGGCATTCACATCCAGAGGCACCGTCTGACTCGTATTTGTGCTTCCATAACCAGTCAGTCCGTCAAACGTTCCCTTACTGCCTTTATACTTAAAGATAATCTGGTTCATCTCCTCAGGCGCCTCATCAGTTGGGATGATATTGATTCGCGACACAATCCTGTCAAGCGCCAGGCATTCCTCAATATCCTCATCTTCCACCACAAACTCTTTCATACTCCAGAATGTATCACCCAGATCCTTACCCGAGATCGTTACCTTCTCGTTTTTATTGAATGTGGGGTTGCTCGATGCGTTATGACCTACTACCAACACATAATAATGTCCCTTCTCAAGTGAAAAGTAGGCTTTTCCAAAATGATCATCATCCATCTTCTGGTTGACATACACCACGCGCTCACCCGCATCATTATATATATGAAAACACAATTTAGTAATGGAGATATCGGCTTCGGCTCTGGTCCGCATGGGGAAAGGCGTCTGCTCATAGCTGTCCACTCGGATCACCACGTTAGCCTCACCCTCGTCGGTGATTTCCATTTTCTCACACGACACCACCCCTGAGAGCAGCATCAATCCACTCACACATGCCAACAAATGGCTGAAGAATTTGTTTTTCATAAACATTATCCTTGTTTATAGTATTTCGGCTTGCAAAGTTACAACAACTATATCTTTTCGCAATAAAAAGGGGATTTTTAACCATTGTAAAAATGTTAACGAATATTAAAGTGCGGTTTTTCGTCGATAATTCTTGGAGGTTATTGTTTTTTTGTCGATATTTGCAACCGAATAAATCAATCATTGGCTAATCAAATACTTTCGTGCAGAGATTGCACAGTAAAGACTTAAAAAACTAGATTAAGGCTATATATAGAGAAGAGGTCGCAGGGATGCGCCCTCTTTTCATTTTTATACAATAGTATAAAAAAGGTTATTTCCTCGACTTATATTTTGATATGTCCCTACTTTTTCGTACCTTCGCAGCCAATTAAATACAAACTAAACAATAACGCATATGAATAAAACAGTACTCATAACAGGAGCAACAAGTGGCATCGGTCTGGCTTGTGCCAGAAAATTTGCCGAGAATGGTGACAAGCTCATTCTGACAGGACGTAACGCAGATAAGCTGAAGGAAATCAGTGATGAACTCACTGCCAAGGGCACTCAGGTGAGAACTCTTAAATTTGATGTTCGCAATCGAGTGGTGGCAGAAGAAATGCTGCAGGAGTTGCCAGCCGAGTGGAAAAACATCGACGTGCTGGTGAACAATGCCGGACTGGCATTAGGTCTTGAACCCGAATACGAGGGCGACCTCGACGATTGGGAGACGATGATCGACACTAACATCATGGGTCTGCTTACTATGACTCGACTCGTGGTGCCTGGTATGGTGGAACGCAACAGCGGACACATTATTAATATAGGTTCTGTAGCTGGCGATGCCGCCTATAAGGGAGGTAACGTGTATTGTGCCACAAAAGCAGCAGTGAAGGCTCTG